>Ga0073914_10000006_pt1 | contig 48302 bp, 42 predicted proteins | sample GWRWT4_30Apr14_FD_71481 | JGI IMG/M metagenome (GOLD analysis project Ga0073914, IMG submission 71481) | Sand microcosm microbial communities from a hyporheic zone in Columbia River, Washington, USA - GW-RW T4_30-Apr-14 | ecosystem: Engineered > Artificial ecosystem > Sand microcosm >... | reverse complement strand
GAAGGTGTTTACCAAGCAGGATTTGCTGGCTCTGGCGCGGGGAGCCCCACCGCCCGAGCCAGACCAAAACAGTCAGCTCGGGTTGGGGGTGTGAAACTGTGGGACAGCAGTGCGGCGGGCCGGGGCTTTTTATTAGAGCTCATCCGGGCCTGAGGGCTGTCAGTTTACCGATGCCATCAGAAGCTGCGCATGCACTGCCTGGTACACGCAGAGCACACCGCAGACCAGCAGCAAAAGAAAGGTCAGCGCCGTTCCCCAGAAGCGTCCGAATTTGAACTGCTCCGTGAAGGAAAGCGAGTAGCCATGCAGCAGACGGGCCGCCAGCAGGGTTATACCCAGTGCATGCAGCAGATAAACGGAAAAATGGCTGGTCTCGAGCAGCGCCATCATCAGCAGTATCAGCGGAACGTATTCGGAGAAATTGCCATGGGCGCGTATGCGCCGCAGCAGTGTTGCATTGCCTCCGTCGCCAAAACTTGTGCCATGACCCCGCAATTTAACGACACGGAGGCTAAGCACCAGAAAGAGCAGAGACAACAGTCCCGCATAAAGCGGCGTTACGATCATTGCATTGCTCCAGTGCGTGGTTACGCATGATGAGGTTGGCCTGCATCCTGACCGGATGATCAGGCCAGAATTGGGGGCAGCAGCTTGGTCAGTTCCATCTTGGTGGCGCCGCTGCCGGCTGGTGCGCCGGTGAGGGCAAACCCCAGCACCTGGCCCTGCGGGCTTTTGAACACGGCCTTCACATCATTGCCTTCGGCTTCAATTTCCCATTCACCCGGTGTGCCGGGAATGACCGGCGACACCACCACCGGGCAGGCCGGTGTTTTTACCTGAACCGGCATCGCCGGGTATTGCACGGCCGTGGCCTCACCGGCGAGTGTTTTGGCCAGTGCGCGTGCTGCTGCCATCAGGGGCAATACATAGAGCAGCACTTTGCCTTCCACTTCGGCAGCATCGCCAAGTGCATAAATATTGGCATCGGACGTTTTCAGGAAACGGTCAACCTTGATGCCGCGACCGACCTCAAGGCCGGCATCCAGAGCGAGACTGATGCGCGGACGCAGGCCGATGGCAGAGAGCACGAGATCACCGCTGATGCGCTCGCCGTTGCTGAGCTCAACGTCCACACCCTCGCCCTGCTCCCATACGCCTTTCACGCTGTGTCCGAAATGAAATTTCACACCGAGTGCGGAAAGGCCATTGGCAACGGCTTCGGAACCTCGCTCCGGCAGCAGCGAAGGCAGCACCCGGCCAACCGGCTCAACCACTTCCACTTGATAACCGCCGGTGGAAAGATCGTTGGCAAATTCACAGCCGATCAAACCGCCACCGATAATCACGATTTTCTTTTTGCCGGCGGCTGCCGTGCGAAAAGCCGCGTAATCGCCCAGATCATTGATGGAGAGCACTCGCTCGATGCCGTCACCGCCCAGATCCGGGCGAAACACATCGGCACCCAATGCGAGTACCAGCGTGCTGTAGGCAATGGTTTCGCCTTCCACCTGCAAGGTCTTCGCAGCACGATCAATCGCATTCACACGCACACCGGTGCGGATGTCTGCCTTGAGCTGCTCGCGCATCTGCTCCACGCCGCTCATGGCCAGGCCATCAGCGTCCTTGCCCTTGCTGTAACCCGTCGAGAGCATGGGCTTGGAATAGTTGCGGCCATCATCACCGGTCAGCAGCAACAAGGGACGCTCCGCATCCAGTTTGCGAAATTCGCGGGCGAGGTTGTAACCGGCGAGACCGGTACCGATGATGACGAGCGGATTCATAAGCATTCTCTGCAGAGGCGCCACGGGTAGCGGCCGTTCCAGGAAAAACCGACAAGCTGATGTGCGGCCGGTTCATTTCTGATGAGTGCTGAAAACATTCAGCGGGATTAAATCGGGTGATCTTTAACTACCGTTACGGCCTCGAAGCTTTCACCACTAGAGGGGCGATCCTGGCAGAAACGCTTACTGTCGAAGGGTTGCGATCCGGCCTCGATGGCGAGGCGCGGTCTGGGCGGACGACCGCAGTTTACAAACCGTAAATGAGGATCGGCCGCCCAGGCTGCAACGAAGCTAGCGAGGTTGCAGCGCAACCCGTTTTAAACTTCCACCATTTCGAAGTCTTCCTTGCCCACACCACAGTCCGGGCAAACCCAGTCAGCAGGAATGTCATCCCACTTGGTGCCCGCCGCAATGCCATCCCATGGCATGCCCACGGCTTCGTCATAGATGAAACCGCACACAACGCATTGCCACTTCTTCATATCAACCTCGGCTGAGCGGCCTTAAGGCCGCAATCGCTAAACAGGGAATGCCGGTCACCCGGGGATTCCCGAACTTCTTGGCGGGGCGAGTCTGCCAAAACAGCCGCCGGCTTTCCAGTTTCATGACGCTCCATTTTCAGCGTGCAACGCCAGCCCTGCCGACACCTTGCCTTCGCCTCCCCTGCCCGGCATGCTCGCCGCAATTCTGTGTGCAGCCGTTTTCATGTCCGTCTGGAACCCTCCCCGCCTTTGGCTTTCCCCTGCCCGCTACTGGCAGGCACAGACACCCCTGCCGGTACAGGACTGGTTGCTGGAGCCGGGGTCGCTGACGGCCCGGCTGGTAGGCCTGTCCCGCGGCGACTTTCGCGTGCAGCTGCTGGCCCAGTACTGGGGCCGGCCGGCGCGGGAAGAGGCGCGCCGGCTGGGCCTGCATCCCGGGCGTTTTGCCCTCATCCGTGAAGTGGCCCTGATCGGCTGCGGCCAGCCCTGGGTGCGTGCCCGCAGCGTGCTGCCGGCCAGCTCGCTGACGGGAGCCGGGCGTCGCCTGCGCAAGCTTGGCAACCGTTCGCTTGGCGGCCTGCTCTTCCGGGACCCGACCCTGAAGCGGGGCGCCATCGAAATCACGCGGCTGGATCAGCCGGAAGGCCGGGTCTTTGCCCGCCGCTCCCATCTGGTCTATCACGGCAGGCCGGTACTGGTGGCGGAATGCTTTCTGCCGGCGCTGTTCGCGCATGAGCTGGCGCAGGTAGACTCCCCCCACTGACAGCGCCACGCAGCACCCTCTTATGCAACAACCCATGCAACAAGTCCTTTTTGCCCCATTGCTCACCCGCTGGCCACGCCTGCCGGACTTTCTCAAGCTGGCACGCCTGGACCGCCCCATCGGCATATGGCTCCTGCTCTGGCCCACCTTGTGGGCGGTGTATGTGGCCGGACAGGGCCTGCCCTCGTTGCGCATCATTGCCGTATTCACGGCAGGGGTGGTGCTGATGCGCGCCGCCGGCTGCGTCATCAACGACTGGGCCGACCGTGATTTTGATGGCCAGGTCTGGCGCACCAAAGAGCGGCCGCTGGCCAACGGCCGCATCAAGAGCCGGGAGGCGCTGGCCCTCTTCGTCCTGCTGCTGGCCGCCGCTGCCCTCCTGCTGCCCCTGCTGAACATCACCACCTTTTACTGGTCCTTTGGGGCCGTGGCCCTGGCTGCCAGCTACCCCTTCATGAAGCGCTACACCTACCTGCCACAGGTCGTGCTGGGAGCCGCTTTTTCCTGGGGCATCCCCATGGCCTTTGTGGCGCAAGGCCAGACGCCTGGTCCCGAGTGCTGGCTGATTTTTGCCGCCAATCTTTGCTGGACCGTGGCCTACGACACCTATTACGCCATGGCCGACCGCGACGACGACCTCAAGGCCGGCATCAAATCCACCGCCATCCTGTTCGGTGACATGGACCTGCTGATCATCGCCAGCCTGCAGGGGCTGTTTTTGCTGGCCTTGTGGATGCTCGGCAACCGCCTGCAACTGGCCTGGCCTTTTTATGCCGCCCTGCCGGTTGCCGCCCTGCTGTTTGTGCACGAGTTCCGCCTGGCCGCCGGGCGCGAGCCCGCGCAATGCCTGCAGGCTTTTCTGCACAACCACTGGGCCGGTGCCGTCATTTTCATTGGCGTGTTTCTCGGCTACCTGTTCAAGGCGGCACCGGTGCTGGGCTAAAGCCGTTTCATGTGCAATAGAGAAGCAAGACCAGCGGCGCTGTAATATTTCCGTAACAAGTCCACGCTGTAATACCCTCGTCATTAAATGAATAACGAGAGCAGGCTTGGTGCCATGAAAAGCGAACGCATACTGATTGTTGATGATGAAGCCGCCATTCGCGAAATGATCGCGATTGCCCTGGACCTGGCCGGCTTTGAATGTCTGGAAGCGGAAGACGCGCTGGCCGCGCACCACCTCATCGTGGACGAACGCCCGAGCCTGATCCTGCTCGACTGGATGTTGCCTGGCATGAGCGGTGTGGAGCTCGCGCGCCGCCTCAAGCGCGATGAAGGCACCAGCGAAATTCCCGTGATCATGCTCACGGCGCGTGGCGAAGAGGACAACAAGATCCAGGGTCTGGATGCCGGTGCCGACGACTACATCACCAAACCTTTTTCCACGCGTGAGCTGGTGTCGCGCATCCGTGCCGTGCTGCGTCGCAGCTCCAGCCTGAGCTCGGAAAAAGTGATCGAGGCCGAAGGCCTGAAGCTGGACCCGGTCAGCCACCGCATTACCGCCAATGATGAAGCCGTGGAAATGGGCCCGACCGAATACCGCCTGCTGGCTTTTTTCATGAGCCACCAGGAACGTGCCTACTCCCGCTCGCAAATGCTGGATCAGGTATGGGGCGGCAATGTCTATGTTGAGGACAGGACCATCGACGTGCATATTCGACGCCTGCGCAAGGCACTCGAGCCCTCCGGTTTCGACCGTTTTATCCAGACCGTGCGCGGCACGGGTTATCGCTTCTCCACCAAAGTCGAAGGCCCGCGCGAGCCGGCCACTGCCTGAAGACAAAAACAGTGTTGCAGGCCTCTCCCGGGCATAGCGCACAAGATGAGTGGCATGTGAGCGACATGATGAAGCAGGAGGCTACGCGCCTCCTTTATTTTCTGATGCTGTTCGGGATGGCCGGCGTACTGGTCGGCCATCCCGGCTGGGCGTTGGCAGCAGGCCTGTTCAGCTATACTGCCTTGCACCTGCGTCAGCTTGACCGGCTGCATCACTGGCTCAAGAACACGCCGGAAGAAGAAACGCCCGAAGCCACCGGCGTGTGGGGCGACATTTTCCAGAATATCTACCAGTTGCGCCGTGACGAACGCCGCGCACGCGCCAGCCTGCTCGGCATCATCGAGCGCGCACGCGCGTCGGTTTCTGCGCTGAAAGAAGCGGTGGTCCTCGTGGACGGCAACGGCAATCTGGAGTGGTGGAATCCGACGGCTGAAAAAATACTGGGGCTGCAGTCGCCGGTTGACAACGGCCAACCCGTCACCAATCTGGTTCGTGATCCCCTCTTCATCCGCTATTTCGAACAAGGCCCGTTTGACGAGCCGCTGGAGTTGCCCTCGGCAATCAACCCGAGCCGGCAACTGAAATTCAGCATCACCAAGTTCGGCAGCAACGACAGGCTGATCATTGTCAGCGACGTGACCCGCCTGCATAACCTGGAAGAAATGCGCAAGGATTTCGTCGCCAATGTCTCGCACGAATTGCGCACGCCACTGACCGTGCTCACGGGCTATCTGGAAACCCTCATCGGCCACAGCGAGGACATCAACCCGCGATGGCTGCGTGCCCTGCAGCAGATGGACACGCAGGCCGCACGCATGACGAATCTGGTGAATGACCTGCTCATGCTCTCGCGCCTGGAAAATGATTCGGTGCACCAGGAGCACAAAATCGTCAACGTGCCGGCGCTGCTGGCACAAATCCGCAATGAAGCCGTTGCCTACGGCCTGGAAAAACACCAGACCATCACGCTAGAGTGTGATGACTCATTGCGCCTGATCGGCCTTGAAGAAGAGTTGCGCAGCACGTTTTCGAACCTGGTCACCAATGCCGTCAAATACACGCCGGCCAACGGGCATATCCATCTGCACTGGTGGGCCTCCAGCGAAGGCCGGCCGCGCGCTTTTTTCAGCGTGACCGACGACGGTATCGGCATCGACAGCAAACACATTCCGCGCCTGACCGAGCGCTTTTACCGTGCCGATGCCGCGCGCACCACGGCCACCGGTGGCACCGGTCTCGGCCTTGCCATCGTCAAGCACGTACTGCTGCAGCACAAAGCACATCTGGACATCAAATCCACGCTGGGCAAAGGCTCCGTGTTTACCTGTGTGTTTCCGCAAGAACTGATCGTTCGCTAAGCAGCACCGCAATCATCCGGGCCTGCTGCTCGGGCCAGATTTGTGCTCCACAGGCCAAATTGATACAGCCGCTTCTCAGCGCCCCCTTCCTGTCCGTATGATCCAAGCCTTTCTCATAAACCAAGACCGGTTCAGCCGGTTCACGGAGGACCTTATGTTTGGTGCCATGATGGACAGGCCACTGCTGATTTCCAGCCTGCTTGAATTTGCCGTGGTCAATCATCCCGACACGGAAATCGTCAGCCGACGCGTCGAGGGCGACATTCACCGCTACCGCTGGGCCGACGCCGCGCTGCGCGCCGCGAAAGTGGCCAACACCATGACGGCGCTGGGCGTGCAGCAAGGCGATCGTATTGCCACACTGGCCTGGAATACCTACCGCCATCTCGAACTCTACTTTGGTGTCTCCGGCATGGGTGGCGTACTGCACACCATCAACCCGCGCCTGTTCCCGGAACAGATTGCCTGGATTGCCAACCACGCCGAAGACCGCTTCATGTTTGTCGACCTCACCTTCCTGCCCCTGATCGATGCCGTGCGCCCGCAGCTCAAGTCGCTGGAAAAAGTGGTGGTGCTCTGTGATGCCGCCGCCATGCCGGCAGGTCGCGAGGATCTGGTCTGCTACGAAAGCCTGATCGCCGCTGCCAGCACTACCTTTGACTGGCCCGAGTTTGACGAGCGCAACGCCAGTTCGCTCTGCTACACCTCCGGCACCACCGGCAATCCCAAAGGTGTGCTGTATTCGCATCGCTCCACCGTGCTGCACGCCTGGGCCAGCCTGCATGGCGGCGCCCTCAATATCGGTCGTGACAGCGTCATCCTTCCCGTGGTGCCCATGTTCCATGTAAACGCCTGGGGCGTTCCGTATGCGGCGGCCATGTCCGGCTCAAAACTGGTGCTGCCCGGCCCCGGCATGGATGGCAAAAACCTGCATGAACTCATCTCCACCGAAAAAGCGACGCTGCTGCTGGGCGTGCCCACCGTGTGGCTGGGCCTGCTCACTTATCTCGACAGCATCAATGCCAAAATGGACAGCGTGAAATACGCGGTGGTGGGCGGCTCTGCCGCACCGCTTTCCATGATTCGTGCTTTTGATGAAAAGCACGATGCCTTCCTGATTCACGCCTGGGGCATGACCGAAACCAGTCCGCTGGGCACCGTGAACGCGCCCACCGCAGACGTCATGGCACTGCCAAAAGAAGAGCGCTATCAGCGCCAGCTCAAGCAGGGCCGGCCCATTTTCGGCGTGGACCTGAAAATCATTGATGACGACGGCCATGAACTGGCGCGTGACGGCCGTGCCTTTGGCCGTCTCATGATTCGCGGGCCCTGGGTGGCCAGCGGTTATTACCGCCAGGAAGGATCAGCACTCAATGACGGCTGGTTTGATACCGGGGATGTCGCCACGCTGGATGCGCACAACACCATGCAGATTGTCGACAGGCGCAAGGATGTCATCAAATCCGGCGGCGAATGGATCAGCTCGATTGATCTCGAAAACATTGCCGTCGGCCACCCGGCGGTAAAAGAAGCCTGCGTGATTGGCGTGCCCCACCCGAAATGGGACGAACGCCCTTTGCTGCTGGTGATCCTGAAAGAGGGCAGCAGTGCCGCCAAGGCAGAGATTCTCGATTTTGTCGGCAAGAGCATCGCCAAGTTCTGGCTGCCGGATGACGTGATTTTTGTGACGGAATTGCCGCACACCGCAACCGGCAAGCTCTACAAGCTGCCGCTGCGCGAGCAGTATGCGACACACCTGATGAAGTGATCGCCGCACACACGACAGACAAGGCATAAAAAAGCCGCGCAATGCGCGGCTTTTTTATGGATAAGGATCATTTCTTTTCGTTCAGATGCTTCTTCACTTGATCGTAGCTGGTGTGACGCACATCGGCACCCTTGACCAGGAAGATCAGCTGCTCGGAAATATTGCGGGCATGATCACCGATACGCTCCAGCGAACGCAGCACCCACATGACATTGAGCACGCGCGAGATATAGCGCGGATCTTCCATCATGTAAGTCATCAGTGCGCGCATGGCGGTCTTGTATTCGGTATCAATGGAGCTGTCCGCCTGCATCACCTCGAAAGCCAGGTCTGCATCAAAGCGAGCGAAGGCATCCAGCGCATCGTGCAGCATGGCACGCACCTGGTTGCCGATATGGCGCGCTTCGACATAACCGCGCGGTGATTCGCCTTCTTCCACCAGCGCCACGGCATAGCGCGCCACTTTGGCGGCTTCATCACCGATACGCTCGAGATCCGTGATCGACTTGCCAATGGCAATGATGAAACGCAGATCGCTGGCCGCCGGCTGGCGACGTGCAAGAATGCGCACCAGCTCTTCGTCGATCTGGGTTTCCATCTTGTTGATCTTTTTGTCGTTGTCCTGCACTTCTTCGGCAAGACGCGAATTCGCATCCAGCAACGACAGGATGGCATCACCGACCTGCTTCTCCACCAAGCCGCCCATGGCGAGGAAGTGGCTGCGGACTTCTTCCAGCTCGGAGTTGAACTGCTGGGAAATGTGTTGACCGTAATCGTCTTTGTTAACCATTTTACCGGCTCCTGTGCCGAAATCTTTTGAATGTCACAGCAATTCCATTTCTCAGCGTTTGACGAAGATCGATGGTGCAGGACAAGGAAGGAAGGTGCTCAAAAACCGGAGTTTACATATGGTAAATGAGGGTTTTTGAGCACCTTTCTGACGCCGTAATGTGCCATCCCGCTTTGTCAAAAAATCAGCCGTAGCGACCCGTGATGTAATCTTCGGTCTGCTTGTTCGAAGGATTGGTGAACAAGGTGTCCGTATTGCCGAACTCGATCACCTTCCCGAGGTAAAGGAAGGCGGTGTAATCGGACACGCGCGCGGCCTGCTGCATATTGTGCGTAACGATGGCAATCGTGAACTTGTCTTTCAGATTGTGGATCAGCTCTTCGATTTTCAGCGTGGAAATCGGGTCGAGTGCCGATGCCGGTTCGTCAAGCAACAGTACCTCGGGCTCGATGGCAATGGCGCGGGCAATCACCAGACGCTGCTGCTGACCACCGGAAAGGCCGAGGGCCGATTCGTGCAAGCGGTCTTTCACTTCGTCCCAGAGTGCCGCACCTTTCAGTGATTTTTCCACCACCTCGTCAAGCACCCGCTTCTTGTTGATGCCGGCCAGACGCATGCCATAGGCCACATTTTCATAAATGGTCTTGGGAAACGGGTTCGGCTTCTGGAACACCATGCCGACACGGCGGCGCAGGCTGGTGATGTCTTCACTGCGATCAAAGATGTTCTTGCCATCCAGCAGGATCTCGCCCTTGACCTCGCAACCGTCCACCAGATCGTTCATGCGGTTGAAGGTGCGCAGCAGTGTCGACTTGCCACAGCCGGACGGGCCGATGAAGGCCGTCACGCGCTTGCGCGGAATCACCATGTTGATATCGAACAGTGCCTGCTTGCCGCTGTAGAAGAGATTGAGGTTCTTGGCCTCAAGACAGGTCTCTTCCTCAGCTAGGCTGCGAGCACGACGGTCACGACCGAGCGAGCTGATATCCATCGTTACCGATGGGGTGTGTGATGCCGCTTCGGAAGCGGCATCGGCATTCTTGTTCGGTTCGTTCACGGCAGAGGTTTCCATGTCGAAGCTCATGTTGATGTCTCGATTTTGTTCAGCTTTGATGCCCGCGTCCACTCAGGACTCAAGCGCCTTGTATTTTTCACGCAGGCGGTTGCGCAAGGCGACCGCCGACAGGTTCAGGGTAGCCACCACCAGCACCAGCAGGAAGGCCGTGGCATACACCAGCGGGCGGGCTGCTTCGACATTCGGGCTTTGAAAGCCAACGTCGTAAATGTGAAATCCGAGGTGCATGAATTTGCGATCCATGTGCAGGAAGGGTGCGTTGGCATCCAGCGGCAGGGTCTGCGCCAGCTTGACCACACCGACCAGCATCAATGGCGCCACTTCACCCGCCGCACGTGCAATCGCGAGGATCACGCCCGTCATGATGGAGGGTGTTGCCATGGGCAGCACCACACGCCACAGGGTTTCAGCCTTGGTGGCTCCCAGTGCCAGCGAACCTTCCTTGAGCGCACGCGGAATGCGCGAAAGTCCTTCTTCGGTCGCCACAATCACCACGGGCAGTGTCAGCAAGGCCAGCGTAATGGATGCCCAGAGCAGGCCCGGCGTACCGAATACCGGGGCGGGGGCCGATTCCGGATAAAGAATGCGATCGATGTTTCCGCCCACAAAGTAGACAAAGAAGCCGAGGCCAAAGACGCCGTACACAATCGAGGGCACACCGGCCAGATTGTTCACGGCAATGCGCACGACCTGGGTAATGAATCCCTGGCTGGCATATTCACGCAGGTAAATGGCCGCGATCACACCCAGCGGCGTGACCAGCACGGTCATCAGCAGCACCATGAGAACCGTGCCGAAGATGGCCGGGAACACGCCACCCTCGGTATTGGCTTCGCGCGGATCGCCGGACAGAAACAGCCAGACATTGTGAAAGTACGTACCCAACTTGGCCACGGGGCCCATGGCATTGGGCTTGATCGCACCGACAATCTTGCTCAGGGGGATTTCTTTCTCGGTACCGTCCGCCACCACAAAAACGGCGGAATCACGGGCTGCCTCGGCATCCAGTTTTTCCAGGCGATGGCGCACGCCTTCATACTCTTTTTCGTGCACGGCTTTTTCGCTGGCAATGTTTTCGCGCTCGCCCGCTGTCAGCTGGCTTTTCAGTTCCAGCTTGCGCTGTCTCAGGCGCAATTCGTCAAGCTGGTAATTGATGCGGCCAACTTCACCCTTTTCTATGCCGGCAATGTCTTCACGCAGGGCATTGGAACGATCCAGGCGCGACTGCAATTCCTCCCAGGCCTTGTTGCCGGTGGCCACGGTCGTACCATTCTGCCTGACTTCCTTGAGGCGCCCGTAAAAGCTGCCCCACTCGTAACGCTCAAGCGCCACGATGTCTTCCGGGTAAGTGATGTCTGACAGGCGATCTTCAAAAACCCATTTGAAATCAGCGCCGCCAATATCACGGTTGCCAACCTTGAGCGAGTAACGGGTGACCGTTTGCACCTCTTTCGGAATGTCGATGCCCGCCTCTCGCAAGCGCGCGGCGGTATCAATTTTCTCTTCGTAGATTTCGCCAGCCAGCGTTTTCTTGCTGCCGTCAAAATCCTGGTACTGGGCCTGCATGACATCGGCCGGCCAGAAATGGCCCAGACCACGCACGGCAATCAGGCCCAGAATGCCAACCACCATGATGAGCGATATGGCTACCGTGCCTGCATTAAGCCAGACCCAGGCATCACCGGTTTTGAAATAGCTACGCAGATTCATTTATGCATTCCTCACAGCGAGCCGTATTTCTTGCGCAGACGATTGCGCACCACTTCCGCTGCCGTGTTGACAATGAAGGTCAGGACGAACAGGGCCAGGGCCGACAAAAAGAGTACCCGGAAATGGGTGGAGCCCAGCTCCGCCTCGCCCATTTCCACCGCCACATTGGCAGACAGGGTGCGCATGCCCTCGAAAATGTTCCACTCCATGACCGCCGTGTTGCCGGTGGCCATCAGCACGATCATGGTTTCGCCAACAGCACGGCCAAAGCCGATCATGACAGCAGAGAAAATGCCAGGCGAAGCCGTTGGCAACACCACACGCACCAGCGTTTGCCATTGCGTGGCTCCCAGCGCCAGCGAACCGTTGGTGAGATGGCGCGGCACGGCAAAGAGTGCATCTTCGGCAATCGAGAAAATCGGCGCGATAACGGCAAAGCCCATGGTCAGGCCGATGATGAGCGCATTGCGCTGGTCAAACTTGAGGCCTGTCGAATGTTCCAGCCACAGCCGGATGTCGCCGCCAAAGAATGCCACCTCCATGGGCCGCGACATTTCAAACGACAGCCAACCACCCAACAGAATGGGAGCAATCAGTAAAATCGGTGCCCAGCCATCCGGAACAATGGAACGCTTTTCCAGTGACAGCTGCGACCAGGCAAAACCACTGCCGAGAATGATCAGAGGCGTAATGATCAGCAGGCTGAAGATGCCAGGCAGGTTCGCTTCAATGGTCGGTGCCAGCCAGAGCCCGGCGAGAAAGCCGAGAATCACCGTGGGCAGTGCCTGCATCAATTCAATCGCCGGTTTTACCTTGCGACGCAAGCCGGGTGCCATGAAAATCGCGGTATACATGGCGCCACAAATGGCGAGTGGTGCTGCCAGCGCCATGGCGTAGAAAGAGGCCTTGATCGTGCCAAATGCCAGCGGCGTCAGTGACAACTTGCCTTCAAAATCGGAACTGCCGGACGTGGACTGCCAGGTGTAGGTCGGCTCGGGATAAGACTCGTACCAGACCTTGCCCCAGGTGGACTTCATGGAAATGTCCGGGTGCTCGGCATGCAAGCTCCAGAAACTGGCGCTCTTGTCGGTTTGTACAAACACACCCTCTGAGCGCGGCGAAATGGCCAGGGCACGGATAGGTGCATCAGCGGCCTGATGAATACCCAGCGTACGTTCCGACGTCGTGAAGAAATAACCGACGCGGCCCTTGGCGTCGCCCGCCACAAAACCCTTGCGCTTCACTTCAGGCGTGATGGTGGTAATCGCTGCATCGCCAAGCGAAAAGCTGCGGATTTTTTCGAGGCTGAACTTGTCGCTTTCGGAATTTTTGTCGCGAACCAGAAACCATTGCGCAATCTGGCCCGTGCTGTCGCCAACCAGCAGGGAAATATTGCCCTGCAAGGCCGCCAGGGTCGTGACTTCGACATTGCCCTTGGTCAACGACAGTTGCTGGTAAATCGTGGGGCCGGCGTCACCCTTGAGCTTGACCACGGCAAGATTGCCTGCGCCACTCAGCACATAACCCCAGCGTGCATCCTGGCCAATCACCATGCCGTGAATATTCGTGGTGGGGAAATCAATGACGATTTCGCTGGCACGCTCGTAGGTTTTCGGACCGCCGTCTTCATCACCGCCACTGCTGAGGCCGCCCAGCGCCATGCCGCCTTCCGCATCCGCCGCTTTTTTCTCTGCAAACTCGGACCACACCAGACGACCTTTGTTGATGCCCAGTACGCCCAGAGCGCCGTCACTGCCACGCAGTGCAAAATCACGCACGCCCTGGCCGCTTTCATCCAGTGTCAGCGGCGTGTTGCCGTAAGGAAAGCGCAGGCCTGGATTGATCGTGCGGGCATGGTTCTCGCCGTATTCGACGCCATAGTTCGGGCTGAACACGATGATCTGGCCATTGGACAGACCGACACCCACCAGACCACCCAGTACGGCACCGCGCTGCACGCTGACAATGCTGACACCTGCCGGTACCGGCAGCTGGCTGGCACCGAGCGACGAGCCGTCGGTGACACGGAAAAACTGCATTTCGCCTGTCGGCAGCAAACGCATGCCGGTGCTGTTGTATTCGTCCATGTCGACGAAACTGACCTGCTGCTGCACCTCGGTGTAGCTGCGCGATTTTTCAAACTCGGCATTCTTGAACAGCGGCCACACTTCAAACAGCAGGTAAAAGAAAATGACGGCAATGGCGACAATCACAAACATGCCGCCAAAACCGATGGTGATGTTGGCAAGCTTGTCCTTGAGTCGGCGACGTCGTGCCAGCGAGGCCAGTTCAGCAGCATCGGGCATGATGGAATCAATATTCTTCGGCATGAAAACTCGCCTTTGCTATCTGTCGATGAACAGGTTGCGTGAGGGCATCTCGCAACGGGAACGCACTATCTCGGCACCATCTCGCTCGGCACTGGCCGCTGCTGTCGCTTCTTGCCGTAACAGCAGCGGTCAGTGTCGAGAAAAAAGGGGCACAAGCCCCTTTTTCCTGACACATGACGACTTACTTCAGACCGAGCTTGGCGCGGATCTTTTTCACTTCAGCAGCCGGCAGTGGAATGTAGCCATCTTTCTCCACAATTTCCTGCCCCTGCTTGGACAGCACCAGCTTCAGGAACTCGGCTTCCAGCGGAGCCAGCGGCTTGTTCGGTGCCTTGTTCACGTACACATAAAGGAAACGTGCCAGCGGGTATTTGCCGTTGAGCGCATTCTTTTCGTCGGCTTCATGGAATTCACCATCGGAACCCTTCAGCGGAACGGCACGCACACCGGAAGTCTTGTAGCCGATACCCGAGTAGCCGATACCGTTGATGGAGGTGGCGACCGACTGCACCACCGAAGCGGAGCCGGGCTGCTCGTTCACATTGTTCTTGAAGTCGCCCTTGCAGAGTGCGTGCTCCTTGAAATAACCGTAAGTGCCGGACACCGAGTTACGGCCGAAAATCTGCAGGTCACGTGTTGCCCAGGCGCCTGACAGACCGGCATCGCCCCATTTGCTGACCGGCTTTTCAAAACCGCATTTGCGGGTGGAGGAGAAAATGGCGTCTACCACCGGCATGGACATGCCCTTGATGGGATTGTCCTTGTGCACGAATACGGCGAGGGCATCAACGGCAACGGCAACGGCGGTTGGCTTGTAACCGTACTTCTTTTCAAAGTCCTGGATCTCGTTGTCCTTCATGGTACGGGACATGGGGCCGAGGTTGGCCGTGCCCTGGGACAAGGCGGGTGGCGCTGTTGAAGAGCCGGCACCCTGGATCTGGATGTTCACGTTCGGGTACTGCTTCTTGAAACCCTCAGCCCAGAAGGTCATGAGGTTGTTCAGGGTGTCAGAACCGACACTGGACAGGTTGCCGGAAATGCCCGAAGCCTTTTCGTAGTTCGGGATATTGGCGTCTACTTTTGCCTGCACGGAGGCGGCCAGCCCAAGGCTGAGTCCCAGTGCAAGCACGATGCGGTTGATCTTCATGGCAACACTCCAGTTCAAAAGGGGTTCTGCAGAGGCGCTTTCATGGCCGCCATCATAGTTTTGATATGTGACGGAAATATTTCAGTTACCTTGCAGCAGTAGCCAGCCGGACGGACGGCCGGCGCTTTCCGGTCTTCTGCCTGCCGGCAAAAGCCGGGGGCTTACTTGGCAGCCGTGTAGGCTTCGATCACTTCATTGCTGGGAGCCTTGATGGTCATGCCATCCGGGCCTTCACCAATGCGCGAGACATTGATGGTCGGTTCGCCGTTCTTTTCAAACTCGGCGAGCTCCTTGGAGCCTTCCTTGAACACCCAGAGACGGCCATTCTCGACCTTGGTGACAAAGCCGGGCTTGTTGTAGTCAGCCGCCAGGGCAGGCACAGCCATCAGCGCCGATACCAGAAGGGCCGGGGCGAGCAGCAGGGAAATGCGCTTGTTCATGGTTACGTCCTCACGTGAGAGTCAACGCAGGCACCTTAGCGCCGGTGAATGAAGCTTTTGTGACAGCGGGGAGGCTTTCATGACGGCCAAAAGCCCGGGCTTGCGTCCTGACTTTTGGCCGGACCGGCCTCATACTCTCGCGAAATCTGATGAGAACCGGCCATGAGCAAGCCCACCGACAACACCCCCACGCCCCGCGGCAGCCTTTGCCTGCAGACCATCGCCATGCCCGCTGACGCCAATGCCAACGGGGACATTTTTGGCGGCTGGCTGGTGTCGCAAATGGATCTCGCGGCGGGTGTCGCCGCCCGCAAACAGGCGCGGGGCCGCGTGGCCACCGTGGCCATTGATGCCATGGTGTTCCTGCGTCCGGTGAAGATCGGCGACATCGTCAGCTGCCACACCGACATCGTCTCCATCGGGCGCTCGTCCATGAAAATTCTGGTCGAAGTCTGGGAAACCGATGATCTTGACGGTGCCCAGACCAAGCTCACCGAAGGCGTCTTCACCTTTGTGGCCATCAATGAGGACGGCAAAACCCGGCCCGTTCCGCGCGCGTAAGCCCACGCCACACAGTCGCACTCTCTTCAGGCAGCGTTCACTGCTATAAACGCGGGCATATTTCCTGAACTGGAGTGGCCTGCCCATGACCGCCGTCGACCGCATCACGCCGCAAGGCACCGTTTCTCTGCAAACCATCGCCATGCCGGCTGACACCAACTGGAACGGCGACATTTTTGGCGGCTGGCTGGTCTCGCAAATGGACCTGGCCGGTGCGGTGGCCGCCCGTCGCCGGGCCCACGGCCGCATCACCACCATTGCCATTGACGCCATGGTGTTTCACCACCCGGTGCATATCGGTGATGTGGTGTCCTGCTTCACCACCATTGCGCGTATCGGTACGACCTCGATGAAGATCCGCATTGAGGCCTGGGAAACCAGCGATCCCTGCCGTGATCCGGTCCGGCTGACGGCAGGGCTCTTCAGCTATGTTGCCATCGACGATGCGGGCAAGCCGCGGCCGATACCACCGGAAGCCTGCCCGACGGCCTGAATCCGGCCCATGAAAAAGCCCCGCCATGGCGGGGCTTTTTCCTGTCAAGGAAAACGTGTTCGTGTCTTATTTCTTCTTCAGGCCGGCAGCGGCTCTTATGGCTGATGGCGACTTCACGGTACCGCAATCCGACGTGATGTATTTCCAGCGCATGGACATGGCATAAGGCTGCTCACGGCCATCCTGTGTCACCGTACCTTTCATTTTCACGGAATACGCTGTCGGGCTTTCAAAGACGGCCTCGACATCACCTTTCATTTTGGGTTCGGTACACACCATGCTGGCGGCCCAGCGACTGGCTGTACGCGTCTTGATGGTGGTATCGCATTTGCCGTCGTTGAGCGGAATGTCCTGACGCTTGATGTCTTCATCCGTCATGCAGATACGGATACCGCCGCCGCCCGTGACGGAGAGGCCCAGATTACCCATCTGCTGCTCCATCATTTTGCGCTGCTCGGGCGGCATCTTGGCCAGTTGCGCCTGCATGTTCTGCATGGCTTTTTGCATGTCACCCGCATTCGGCATGCCGGGCCCGTTACCGCCCTCGACATTCATTTCCCACAAACCCGGCTTGATGTTGGGGCCCGCGACATCTGCCGTGGCCGCACTTGCCGCCGTCAGGGCCAGCGCTGCCACCAGCAGACGATTCCGCATGAAGATTGACGCTTCCATAGTGTGCTCCTGCAATCGTGTTGGCATCCGTGACACATGGTCCCGTGACTCAACGTTAATGAACTTGTCCGTTAAAACCTGTTCAGCTTACAACACTCCTTTCGTTTGGCCGAGGCAGTGCATGGCCCGCCGAACTGGAAGCCCCCCGGGACTCCCTTACATCGCTTCGAGCCGTGCGTATTGCCCTACCAGCCATTTGCTACCCACGTCCTTGAAGTTGACCTGGATACGCGCATTGGGGCCATTGCCTTCAAACTTGAGAATGATGCCGTCACCAAAGCGCGGGTGCCGCACGGACTGGCCCAGACGGAAGCTGCCATCGCCGGTATCACTGCCCCCCAGACGTGAAGGTGCGGTCTTGATATTGGCAGAAGGAAAGCTGAAGCCGCCATGGGCCACGTTGGCGCGCACGGACTGAATCAGGTGCGCCGGTATTTCCTTGATGAAGCGTGATGGGGCATTGTGTTTTTCATCGCCATACAAGCGGCGAATTTCTGCATACGTGAGCACGAGCTCTTTCATCGCGCGCGTAATGCCCACGTACATGAGGCGGCGCTCTTCTTCGAGGTTGTTATCCTGCAGGGCCATTTCGTGCGGGAACAAGCCCTCTTCCATGCCGGCCATGAATACCATGGGGAACTCAAGCCCCTTGGCAGAGTGCAATGTCATCAGTTGAACGGCATCTTCAAATTCGCTGGCCTGTGCCTCACCTGCTTCCAGTGCCGCATGATCAAGAAAGGCGGCGAGCGCCGAAGGCGCATTGTCTTCATCCCATTCGAATTCGCGTGCTGCTGCTACCAGTTCTTTCAAGTTCTCAAGACGGGTCTGGCCTTTCTCACCCTTTTCCTTTTCATGAAACGCCCAAAGACCCGTGCCCTGAATGACGGCATCGACGCGTTCGTGCAAAGGCACGTTTTCGGTGGTGCGCTCAAGACCACGAACCAGATCGGTAAACACACTGAGCTTGGTAATGACAGGGCCGGGAAGCAGCCGCTCTCCGGCTGCTTTTTCTACAGCTTGCCACAAAGAGGTACCAAGCTCCCTGGCCAAAAGCCGCAAAGACTCTACACTCTTGTCACCAATACCGCGCACCGGCAAATTCACCACCCGCTCAAACGCCGTGTCATCGTGCGGATTGGCGAGCAAACGCAAGTAGGCAACGGCATTGCGAATTTCAGCGCGCTCGAAAAAGCGCAAGCCACCGTGAATGCGGTAGGGCAGTTGTGCCCGGATCAGTGCCTCTTCCAGCACGCGCGACTGTGCGTTGGAGCGATAAAGAATGGCCACTTCCCGGCGCGCCATGCCGCGGGACAGGCTCTGCTCAATTTCACGAACAATGTATTGCGCTTCATCAAGATCATTAAACGCGGCATAGAGCCGAAGTGGCACACCTTCTGCATCCTGCGTCCACAGCTCTTTGCCAAGACGCTCGCTGTTGTTGGCGATGACGGCATTCGCGGCCGCCAGGATGCTGGCACTGGAGCGATAGTTCTGCTCAAGACGGATGACATCGGCATCGGGAAAGTCGCGCTGGAACTCGCGAATGTTTTCAATTTTTGCACCGCGCCAACCGTAGATGGACTGATCATCATCACCGACTACCGTGAGCATGCCGTCTTTCCCGGCGAGCATGCGCAGCCAGGCATATTGCACCGAGTTGGTGTCCTGAAACTCGTCCACGAGAATCTGCCGGAACCGACTCTGGTAATGCTGCAAAAGACGAGGCTCTTTCAGCCAGAGCTCATGACTGCGCAGCAGCAACTCGGCAAAGTCGAGCATGCCGCCACGCGCGCAGGCTTCTTCATAGGCCTGATAGATTTTTGCCATGGTGGCCAGAAAGAGATCGCCGTTATGACTGATGTGTTGTGGTCGTCGGCCCTCGTCTTTCTGGCTGTTGATGAACCAGGCGGCCTGGCGGGCCGGCCATTTCTCATCGTCCAGCGAAAGCTCGCGAATGATGCGCTTGAGCAGACGCACCTGATCGTCGGAGTCGAGGATCTGGAAGTTTTGCGGCAGACCGGCCTCGGCCCAGTGGCTGCGCAGGAAACGGTGGGCCAAGCCATGGAAAGTACCCACCCAGAGAGCTTGGGTGGGAATGCCAAGCTGGGCCTCAAGGCGGCTACGCATCTCGGCGGCCGCCTTGTTGGTAAAGGTCACGGCCAGCACGCTCCAGGGCGAAAGGCCGTGTTCCTGGCAAAACCAGGTAATGCGGGTGGTCAGTACCCGGGTTTTGCCGGAACCGGCACCGGCCAGCACCAAAAGATGCTGGGCATCAGAGGTAACCGCGGCCAGTTGGGCAGGATTCAGGCCCTGGATGAGCAAGGAGTTCGTCTTTGTGAGTTGCATCGCACTATTCTATAGGAGCCCCGCGTAGTTTCGGGGTGGTGGAGGCCACTTCCCCCTAAACAAGGGGAGCGGCAAGAATGACTTGTGTCAGGGGCATCACGCCAGCACAAGATATTGCGACCCGAGAAGAGATTCTGCCCTGCTTGTCGACTCTGTGTTAACAAGCCGGGACAGTCAGTGCTATCTTCGCCGCGTTGTGTGCTGGGTTCAGCTTCAGAGCGACCAGCAACGCCTCGGCCACGGACGCCTCCACATAATAAGAAGTACACGGGAGTCTGAAGTCACATGTCCGTGAATAACGGCGGCGAGAAGCTTGCTGCCAAACCCTCAGGGGCGTTCTTGCGGTTGCCGCCATCGGCTGCCGTATCCGCCTCTACCATGGAAGTCATGCAGAACCGGCAGATCTACGATCAGTTGCCGGCCTTCATTCTCATATCCACGATTTCTGCCTTTGCCACCATCGCCCTCTACTGGAACGACCCGCTGGTTAATCGCCTGCACCTCCAGGTCTGGCTGGGACTCTTCCTGGTATTCATGGTGGTACGTACCGTCGTCGTCTGGCGTGTCCGTCAGAACCTTATTGTTAACCCCAAGCGCATCCGGACCATGGTGGGGCTCTCCTCAGCCTTGACCGGCGCCTTCTGGGGTGTGGCCAGCGTGGCCTTTAACCCCGACCTGTTTCCGACCACAGGCGGTGGTGAAACCTTCTTCCAGCAAGCGCTGTTTGGTGCCCTGCTGGCCAGCCAGGGCATTGCTGCACTGGCCTGCTACTCCGCCCACTTCCCGTCCTTTCTGGCCTTTGTGGCCACGGGCATGCTGCCGGGCCTGACTTACGTAATGATGCAGCCCTCGCCGACGGCAACGGCAACGGCGGGTATTGGCGGGCTCTTGCTGGTGTTTCTGGCCGTCAGCTGCCGGCGGATCAACCTGACCACGCTGTCATCACTAAAGCTGCGGCTGCGCAATGAAGACCTTATCCATTTCCTGGAAAGCTCGAAAACGGAAATGGAAAACATCAACCAGAAGCTGGCGCTGGAAATCTACGACCGCAAGAACGCAGAAGTACGCCTGCAGGAAATGAATGACAACCTGGAGCGCAAGGTCAGCGAACGCACACAGGCGCTCTCGACGCTGAACGATGCGCTGCGCCAAAGTCAGGAACGCCTTTCGCTGGCTATTGATGCTTCCGGCATCGGCTTGTGGGACTGGCACCTGCCCAGTGACGACATCTATCACTCCAATTTCGAGCAGCTTCTGGGTTACTCCAGCAAGGAACTTACCGGCTTTATGGGTCATCTGAAGCCGCTGGTACATCCCGACGACTACACGATGGTGAAGAAAGCCATTGTCATGCACTTGCGCAAGCGCACGCCGATTTACGACGTGCAATACCGCATGCGCCACCGTCGCGGCCACTGGATCTGGGTGGAAGACAACGGCCGCGTAGTGGCATGGAATGATGAAGGCCGCGCCATCCGCATGATCGGCACGCGCCGCGACATCACCAAAGAGCGCGAACTGGAAGAAAAGCTGCGCCTCTCGGCCTCCGTATTCCATCAGGCCGCAGAAGCCATCTTCATTCTCGATCGCGACTTCCGCTTTGTGTCGGTGAATCCCGGCTTTACCCAGATCACCGGCTATACCGAAGCCGAAACCGTCGGTACCCGCATCACCGATACACGCCCGCATTATCCCGAAGTGCACTCTACGTATTTGCAGATTACCCACGCGCTGGAACAACACGGCGAATGGCAGGGCGAATTCACCGAATACCGCAAGAACGGCGAAGCCTTCCCCGAGTGGGTGCACATCAGCAGCGTGCGCGACGAAAACGGCAACACCACACACTATATCGGCCTATTCAATGACATGACGGCACGCCGCGAGTCGGAAGAGCGCCTGCGTTACCTGTCGAATTACGACAAGCTCACCGGCTTTGCCAATCGCAACCTCTTCCGTGACCGCCTGCATGCCGCCATCACCCAGGCTCGCGATCGCAGCAAGCAGGTCGCCCTGCTTTACATCGATATCGACCGCTTCCGCCAGATCAATGACACGCTCGGTCATGAAATCGGTGATGAACTTCTGAAAAAGGCCGGCAAGCGCATCAGCTCGGTGGATGCCAATGTCGATACCATCTCCCGTATCGGTGGTGACGAGTTCACCATCATTGTGGATGACTACCAGGACCGTGCTGCACTCGAGCATTTCTGCGAACGCATCATTGCCGAACTGCGTCGTCCGTTCCGTATCGACGAACACGAATTGCTGCTCGGTGCCTCCATCGGCATTTCCGTGTTCCCGGAAAACGGCCGTGAGCTGCAGGTGCTGCTGAACCATGCCGACATTGCCATGCACCAGGCCAAGCGCCTCGGCGGCAATATCACCAAGTTCTACACCAATGATTTGCGCGTCGCCTCCATCGAACAGCTCAATCTGGAAACCAGCCTGCGCAAGGCCATCTTCCGTGACGAGTTCGTGGTGCACTACCAGCCCAAAATGGATCTGCGCACCAACCGCATTGTCGGTGTTGAAGCGCTGGTACGCTGGGCACACCCCACACTCGGCCTGTTGCACCCCAGCGATTTCATTCCGCTGGCAGAAGAAACTGGTCTTATTTCTGCCATTGGCGAGCTGGTGCTGGACAAGGCATGCCGTCAGGCTCAGTTGTGGAAGGAAGCTGGTCTCGGCGTCATGCGCACATCGGTCAACATTCCGGCACACCAGGTACGCAAAGGCAATCTCCTGCAGGTGGTGAAGCGCGTGCTGGACAACACCGGTCTTGATCCGCACCTGCTGGAGCTGGAGCTCACGGAGTCTTCACTGATGGAAGAAAGCGAAGGCGTGCTCGCCATGCTGCAGGACCTGCGCAGCCGCGGCATCGTGATTTCGCTGGACGATTTCGGCACGGGCTATTCTTCGCTCAGCTACCTGAAACGCTTCCCCATCGACACCCTGAAAATCGACCAGGCCTTCATCCGCGACATCGGCACCAGCACTGCCGACGAAGCCATCACCCGCGCCATCATAGCCATGGCGCACAGCATGGGCATGGAAGTCGTGGCCGAAGGCGTGGAAACCGAAGCCCATCTCGAGTTCCTGCGCCGCGAAGGCTGCGACTACATCCAGGGCTATCTGCTCAGCCGGCCTGTACCGGACGAAGAGTTGTCCCAGCTGTTACGCCGTCAGGCCTGAAATGCCTCTCATAAAAAAGGCCCGCATTGAGCGGGCCTTTTTTATGGCAGCAATCCTCTACACATCGGCCCAGGCACGCAACAGGTTGTGATAAACGCCGGTCAGCTGGATGAGCGCGGCATGGTCAGGGACGTCCATGGTGAGGCGCTGAATCGCAGTATCAAGATCAAACAGGGTGGCACGCCGCGCATCATCACGCACCATACTTTGCACCCAGAAAAACGAAGCCACGCGAGCGCCTCGCGTCACCGGAGTGACTTTGTGCAGGCTGGTGCCAGGATACAGAATCATGTGGCCAGCGGGCAGCTTCGCGCTCTTGGCGCCATACGTATCCTCAATGATCAGCTCGCCACCGTCGTACTCCTCCGGATCACTGAGGAAAAGCGTGGCAGAAATATCCGTACGGACACGATGCGGCGTGCCACGTACCTCGCGCACGGCATTGTCGACGTGCACACTAAAGCTGCCGCCGCCCTCATAGCGATTGAACAAGGGAGGGAAAACCTTTGCGGGCAATGCAGCTGACCTGAACAGAAGATTCTTGCCCAAGGCCTGCACAATCTGGTCACCGATCTGGCGGGCAAGCGGATGATCTTCCGGAAGCTGCAAATTATGTTTGGCTTTCGCCGATTGGTAACCGGCCGTGATACGGCCATCCGCCCACTCTGCCGTTTGCAGGGCAGCGCGCGCTTCACCCACCTGTGCGGGCGACAGCACATCGGGAATTTGCAACAACATTACCGTTCTCCGAAAAAGGAAAAACCCGGCCCACTATAACGGGCCGGGTTTCTGGTTGCATTGACGCTGATTAGAAGCTGTAATTCACCGTCGCTACCGCAGAGCGGGCATCACCGGGTGTGGCCCAGCCATTGTTACGCATGCGTGTGTAGTATTCCTTGTCGAACAGGTTCTTCACGTTCAACTGCACGTTCAGGTTGCGATTGAACTTGTACGTCGCCGAGGCGTTGTGCACGAAGTAGTCTTCAGACTCAACCAGAGGAATCGTGCTACGGCCAACATACTGGGTCGGTGTCGGAGCGCCGGTGCCACTTCTGGCGATACCGAAGTGCTGTGTCAGATAGACTTCACCCTGGTAAGTCACGCCGTAACCAAATTGCAGCGAGCGTGTCAGGTCATAGGTTGTCCAGAGGCTGGCTGCAAGTTCGGGAACCTGTGTCAGAGAGTCTCCCTTGGTCCAGTCCTGCTCGGTACCGGTGGCACCACCGCTGGCGACAAACCGTGAAGCGCCTCTCAATACTTCGCTGTGCTGGCGCGTCAGATTGGCAAACACGGACCAGTTCTGGCGAATCAGGCCGCCGACACCTAACTCAACCCCTTCGACACGGCTTCTGCCATCGAGCTGCTGCTGCCCGGAAGGATTGTCGGGATTGCCCGGATCACTGACACGGTAATTCGTGCGTTCGGTACGGAACAGCGCAACATTCGTGGAAATACGGCCCTCGAGCAAATCAATCTTGCCGCCAAATTCGTAGGTGACCGCCGTTTCAGGATCAACATTGCAGTTGCTGGTGCCTGTGGTACTGGTGGCCGTACAGGCGCCACTTACTGCAGAGACCGAAGGAGTCTTGGAGTTGCCGTAAGAAATATAAAGCGTGCCGTACTCCACCGGCTTGTACATCAAACCACCGCGATAAGAGATCAGGTCATCGTTCTGGTTTGTGGTGGCATTCTTGCCATTGCGCTGGCCGATTGGCAAAAGATTACCAGCAGGATTCGGAGTCGCAGTCGAAGGAGCAGTATAGGTATTTACGCCGTATGATGTGTTGTCGCCATTAACATGGTCATAGCGCACACCGAGATTCAGCCACCATTGTTCGGTGAATTTCAGCGTATCAAATGCATATACGGCCTGTGTTTCCTGTGATGCGGTGTTCAAGCCTGTGAGAGTCCTGTTGCGGCGGCCACGATAAGTGGAGTCCGGATTATAAACATCCATCAACGGCGTATCGCCAGTCGGCAGATAGGTCGTTGATGGATTGAAAGCCCAGCCATTGGCTTCGCGGAACTCGCTATACCCATTGAAATCATATTGCTCGAGCGAAAGTGCCACACCTGTTACTACGGTGTGCGCAACGGAGCCTGTATTGAAATTCCAGGTGGCATCAAACTGGTTAATGAAACTGTCTGTCGTGGTATCGCGAATATTGCCGCGCGGGCCACTGGGGGCATACTGGCCGGGCTGCAAGAACGGCCCATTGGTATAGACATAATTAGGCCCTGCCGTAGCGCCTGGCGTACCTGAATAGACGCGGCTGCAGCTCGTATAACCGGTGGTGTTAGTCGTCACGGTAACCGGGCCCGTAGCATTGGCAGTCTGGCTCCAGCCCGATGGCTGCGTATTGTTGCCCAGGCAGAAATTGCCTTGTGGCGGATCGACCAGAGCAAACTGCTTCACGCGCGAAACACGTGTCAGGTTCCGGAAGGAAAGATTCTTGTTCACTTCCTGATCGAAAATGGCCGTAAAGGAATCTACATCCGTTTTCTGCTCGTCAAGGTTGTGATAGCCGTAGTAATTGGAGGAAGAAACCCCCGGCACAGCACGTCCGTTATAGAACGGTACGCCGTATTGTGGAATGTTGTCATCCGACTGGTGGAAATACGCCAAGGTAAAGCGCGTCGGCGTGCCCATGCCAAACGTAACCGAAGGAGCAATGCCCCAGCGCTCCATTGTTTCGTAATCACGGCCCGGAACATCGTTGGTATGTGCCATGACATTCAGGCGTACTGCCGTCGTTTCGTTAACCTTTTTGTTGGTATCAACCGTGAGGCGATAGTATTGATCCGTACCGACGCCAGCACTGAGATTGGTGAAGTTATCGGCCTTGGGGGCCTTGCTGACCAGATTCACGGTACCGCCCACCGCACCAGAGCCCGAGTAAACCGAGCTCGCGCCCTTGACGACTTCGACCTGCTCCAGATTGAAGGGGTCAGAGCGCGTGTACTGTGCACTGTCGCGGATGCCGTCTATGGAGATATCGCTGCTGGAGCTGAAGCCGCGGATATTGATGCTGTCTCCGTAGCCACCGCCCCCCTCACCGGCACCAAAGGTAATGCCCGGCACGGTGCTCAAAATTTCGCGCAGGGAAAGCATGCCCTGGTCTTTAATTGCTTCTTTGGTGACTACCGTGATGGTCTGCGGGGTATCACGCAATGCCTCGGTGTACTTGGGCGAAGAAACCTTTTCGACCGTGTAGGGAACCTCGGCCTGCGCCTTCACGACTACTTCACCAAGCTCCTGAGCAGGAGCTGCTTCATTGCTGCCTGCTACTGGCGCTGCCACCGGGGCCGGTGTTTCCGGAGTCACTGGAGAAACTGCATCATCGGCAAGCGCTGACTGGCCATGCAGGGCCAGCAGGCTGAAAGCCAGCGGTGTGTATTTGAAGCGCGAGGACATGAATGTCTCCAGAGATCCGGTCAGCTGTAGTGGCGGCCATGGCTAGCTCTCGTAACAACGAGACGGCGGCTAGGAATAGGGGGCCAGTCCGTTGGCCACATCACGTCATTGACGTAACGGTCGCGAATCCTAAGACAAATGATAACTATTCGCAACAAAGATGTGACTGAGCGGTGATATTCTGCTCACACAGGTATCAGCAGGGGCATTTGCCGGTGGAGGCACCGCCATAACGTGCCTGCATGCGGGCACGCATGAAGGCATCACGGCTGAGGGGGGGATGCTCCGGGTGGCTGGTTTGCATGTGCCGGAGATACTGCTGGTAATCAGGCACGCCGACCATAAGTGCCCCGCCTTCGCGGAGCTTTTGCCAGAGCTCCCGCACTTTCACGGCGATGGCTCCATGGCCGTGGCGGTTTCGCGCGGCGTTTCGTGAGTGCTCACCGCGGGATTGCGCAAAGCGCGGTACATGGTCCGCACGGCAAAACCCAGTATGGCCAGCAGCACGCCCAGGAAAATCATGCAGAGCACGGCATCAATCCTGTCGTTGAGAATCACCTGCTGCATCTGTGCAAGATCCTTGGCCGGCGCCAGTACTTCACCGCGAGCAACAGCCGCGCTGAATTTTTCCGCATGGGCCAGAAAGCCGATTTTCGGGTTGTCGTGAAACAGCTTTTGCCAACCGGCGGTTAATGTCACCACCAGCAAAACAAAGGTCGGCAGCAGTGTGACCCAGGCGAATTTCTCGCGCTTCATCTTGAACAGGATGGTGGAGGCCAGCAGCAGCGCAATCACCGCCAGCATCTGGTTGGCAATGCCGAACAAGGGCCAGAGTGTGTTGATGCCACCGAGCGGGTCAATCACGCCCTGATACAGGAAATACCCCCAGCCACTGACGCACAATGCCGTCGCCAGCAAATTGGCGCTCCAGGACTCCGTATTCGCCAGCGGCTTCCAGGCCATGCCCAGCAAGTCCTGGATCATGAAGCGGCCGACACGGGTACCGGCATCAATCGTGGTGAGAATGAACAGGGCTTCAAACAGAATCGCAAAGTGATACCAGAAGGCCATCATGGCTTTGCCGCCAATCAGTCCGGAAAGAATATGCGCCATGCCTACTGCAAGCGTGGGTGCACCACCCGCGCGCGAAAGAATGCTGGTCTCACCAATATCCTTGGCAATCTGTGTCAGCATGTCCGGCGTCACCACAAAGCCCCAGCCTGAAATCGCGTGTGCAGCACTTTCCACCGTGGTACCGATCAGGGCCGGCGGAGAATTGAGTGCAAAATAAATACCGGGCTCCAGCACGCAGGCTGCCACCATGGCCGTAATGGCGACAAAGGATTCCATCAGCATGGCGCCGTAACCGATAAAGCGTGCATCGGATTCGCGCTGCAACATTTTGGGTGTGGTGCCGGAGGCCACGAGCGCATGAAAGCCGCTGACCGCGCCGCAGGCAATGGTAATGAACAGGAAGGGAAAGAGACTGCCGGCAAATACCGGGCCGGTGCCATCAATGAATTTTGTCAGTGCCGGCATCTGCAATTCCGGCATCACCACAAAAATGCCGATTGCCAAACCCAGAATGGTGCCGATCTTGAGAAAAGTGGAAAGATAATCGCGCGGCGCCAGCAGGAACCATACCGGCAGCACCGATGCCACAAAACCATAGCCGATCATCAGCATGGCGATGGTTTCACCCTTGAGCGTGAAAAACGGTCCCCAGTAAGGATCGGTCGCCACGTGCCCGCCAAACCATATGGAAAGCATGAGCAAAACAAAACCGATCAGGGAAATTTCACCGATATGCCCGGGCCGGAAAAACCGCATGTACAAGCCCATGAAGATGGCGATGGGCATGGTGGCCGCAATCGTGAACATGCCCCAAGGGGAATGCGCGAGTGCCTTCACCACAACCAGTGCCAGCACTGCCAGCAGGATCACCATGATGGACAGAATGCCGATGCTCGCAATGATGCCGGGCACCGAACCCATTTCCGTCTTGATCATGTCACCCAGCGAACGGCCGTCGCGACGCACGGAGGCCAGCAGGATAATGAAATCCTGAACAGCGCCCGCCACCACCACTCCCGCCAGCAACCACAAGGTGCCGGGCAAATAACCCATTTGTGCGGCAAGGACCGGACCGATCAAAGGCCCCGCACCGGCGATGGCGGCAAAGTGATGACCAAATAAAACGAAACGGTCGGTTGGCACAAAGTCCATGCCGTCGTTATGCCGGTGTGCCGGTGTCAGGCGCGAGTCGTCCAGCTTCAATACGCTGTCCGCAATGAAGCGGCTGTAGAAACGGTAGGCAATGAGATAAACCGAGAAGGCGGCCGCCACCAGCCAGACGGCATTGATGCTTTCGCCACGGTGCAGCGCCAGCACACCCAGTGCCGTCACGCCAATGAGGGTGATCAGTGACCACAGCACTATTTGCCCGATATTTTTCATGCGTCCCTTCTTTCTTGTTTTCTCTGCTGCCTGCAAAAAACCGGATAACCGCTAGCAGGTATCGATATTTCCCGGAGACCACTCGCCGGATGGCGCCGGTCAGTTGCTTTCGTGATTCTGTCAGAAGTCGTGCCGGATGGCTTTCATGTCTCGGTGCAATACTATCTCAGTGCCACGCCATCAATGAGCAAGCGCTGCACGGCATCCCCGAAACGCTTCTGGCCTTCCTGATCGTTGGGCGCATTGAGAAAGCGCACCACACTCATCAGGATCATGCCGATGACGGCATGGCCGGTGGCCTCTGTGTCCAGATCCTGGCGGAAGAAACCGAGGCGAACACCGTTCTCCATATAGGCCGCCGTCATCTTGCCACCCCAATCCAGCAGGCCCAGCAGGCGTTCGGTCATTTCCGGATCAATCGACGTGGCCTCAAACAGCAAGAGCCGGGCTATCGCAGGCTGCTCTGCAAAAATCACGGTCAGCCCTTTGGCGATACGAGCGGTCTGTTCGCGATAGCCTTCCAGTGAGTCGGCGGCGTTGGGTGCGTTCTCTGCCACCAGGGCCGTGGTGACTTTGGCCGACACGTCATTGATCACGTGCTCGAGAATGTCTCGCTTGTTCTGGAAGTGGCGGTAGAAGGTTCCGTGGCCTATCCCCAGACGTTTGGCGATGTCGGAAATGGCCGTCTGGTGGTAGCCCTTGGCAGAAAACTCCTGAAAGGCAGCCTGGATGATGTCGGCGCGCAACTGCTGGCGGTTGCGCTCGGCACGGGAAGGGGTCTGTGTTTCGCTCATGCCGTGATGGTATCCGACGGTTGGAGAAATGACGACAGGATCAAATGTTGACACAACATTCCGTAGATGACATTTTGTTCCAACTTAAATTCAGGGGCCGGTCTCCAGCCCCCGATGCTGTAAATGGCCTGTGCCATTGTAGAGAGGATGCACCATGACAACGGCCACCAAAGCCTCCAGAGCCCGCACAGCGGTAACGCAGCTTGATGTCCTGATCATTGGCGCCGGACCCTCGGGACTCAGCACCTGCATCAAGCTCAAGGAGCAGGGCATCACCAGCACGGTGATTCTTGATCTGGCCAGCCGCATTGGCGGCACCTGGGCGCTGAACGACTATCCCGGCTTGCGCTGCGATGTGCCCAGCGAAATGTATTCGCTGGGCTATGCCCCCAACCCGAACTGGAGCCGCACCTACGCGCCACAGGCGGAAATCCAGAAATACCTAGAAGACGTGGCGCATCGCTTCGATATCGTCGGCCACATCCGCCTCAATACCCAAGTCACTGATGCGCGCTGGGATGAAAAAGCCCAGCGCTGGACCATCACTACCGCCACCGGCGATGTGTATTCGGCCAAGGTCTTCGTGCCCGCTACCGGTTTTATCGGTGAAGCCAAAATGCCCTCTTTCCCGGGCCAGGAAACCTTCCGCGGCACCCTCTTTCATTCAGGCATGTGGAATCACGAGCACGACCTGAGTGGCGAGCGTGTGGCGGTCATTGGCAGTGGCGCCTCGGCCATCCAGTTCCTCCCTGCCATACAACCCAAAGTGAAGCAGCTCATCAGCTTTCAGCGCACACCGTCCTGGGTTCTGCCCAAACCGGACTTTGCCATGCCGAAAGCCGTGAGCAGGCTCTTCAAGCGCGCCCCTGCCCTGCAAAAGCTGGTGCGCGAAACCGCCCTGCTCGGTCTGGAGCCTTCGCTGCCCATCTTCATGCGCGAGCGCCTGCTGCGCGCCGCCACACATCCGATCGGACTGCTCAATATCCGGCGCTCGATTTCCGATCCGGAAGTGCGCGAGAAGCTGACGCCGGACCACACCCTGGGCTGCAAGCGCCCCATGTTTTCCAACGAGTGGTATGCCGCACTGGCCAAGCCCAATGTGAAGGTGATCTTCCAAGGCTTGTCGCGCATCACCGAAACCGACGTGGTCGCCGAAGACGGCAGCGAGCATGCAGTGGACACCATCATTTTCGGCACCGGTTATGCCGTGGCCGAGCCGGCGATCTACCGCATCATCAAGGGCGCCGACGGCCGCTCGCTGAGTGAAGTCTGGCGTGGCGAACCCCGTGCCTACCAGGGTATGGCGATTCACGGCTTTCCCAATATGTTCATGGTGCTGGGCCCCAACTCCAACAATGTGCAAGGCTCGGTGATGTGGACTGCTGAACAGCAGGCCGTCTATATCTCAAAAGCCGTGAAATCGCTTCTCGGTGCCGGCATCCGTATTTTCGAGGTGAGGCAATCCGTGCAGGATGCCTTCAATACACGCATCGACAAATTACTTGCACGCATGCCCATTCGCCCGGATGTCTGTAAAAGCTATTATCTGGATGAAGCGGGCCGCAATCATTTTGTGTGGCCGGAATACGGTCTCGTCATCAAGCATCGCCTGCACCATTTCCAGCTCGCCGACTACGACGTGCAGCACTGAAAGCCGTGCATGCAAAACGCTGGCAGCCCTTCTTTCCCATCATCTGCAAACACACAGGAGTATCACGTGGCCAAGTACACCGTTGAAGTTTCCCAGGACTATCGCCAGTCGGTAGAAGCCGTCTTCCAGAAATTATCCGACCATAACCAGCTGGGCAAAGTGCTGGGCATTCCGGTCAAGCGTGTCGTCAACGGAAAGACCGACACCAACGGTGCCGGTTCGGTTCGTCGCATGGGCCTCTGGCCGATGACGGTTGAAGAAACGGTGACGGCCGTGGTCCCCAACAAGTCCATCGATTACCGCATCAGCAAAGGCGGTGCACCCCTGAAAAATCACAGCGGCGGATTGACGTTCAGCAAGAATGGAGATGGTTCGCGTGTGGTCTGGACCATCCGCTTTGATTCATCACTGCCGCTGATTGGTGCCGTTGTGCAACATGTGCTGACTCAGGGCCTGCGCATGGGTCTGAAGCGCGTCAAATAAAACAGGCGTCAGGCAACTTTGCTGACGCTCTCATCACAATCGCTTTGGCGGGCACAGGCCGGCACAAAAACACGTGGAGGAAAGCATGGCAGGCTCCAAACCTCTCAATCTTGACGGTGCGGTCGTGGCTGTCACCGGTGGCGCACGCGGTATCGGTCTGGCGATCACGGAAGCCATGCTGGCAGCCGGCGCACGCGTCAGCATTGGCGATGTGGACGTGGAACTGGCGAAAGCTGAAGCAAAGCGCCTGGGTGCGCATGCTGAAAAACTCGACGTGCGCAACCGTGAGTCCTTTGCCATTTTTCTGGAGTCCACCCGCCAAGCGCTAGGGCCGATTGATGTGCTGGTGAACAATGCCGGCATCATGCCTATGGGCGCCTTCACGGACGAAGATCCGGCACTGGCCGATGCACAGATCGACATCAACTTTCGTGGCGTGATTTACGGCATGCAGCTTGCCCTGCCGGAAATGCTTTCGCGTCGTCGCGGACATGTCGTCAACATTGCCTCTCTGGCCGGACGTTTTGCGATTCCCGGTGCCGCCGTCTACACCGGCACCAAAGCCGCTCATGCAGTCTATGAAAAACGTATTGCAGCACTGGCCGTTAAAGCGAAAGCCTGAGCATGCTGCAGGATTGTTTGCTGGCATGAAAAAGGGAGCCTTCAAGGCTCCCTTTTTTTGATCGCAGGCATCAAGACCTGTCGTCAATTCAGCGCGGGTGCTCTTGAAAGTCCGCCGCCACACCGCTCAAGCCTTGCTCCAGAAAATCATCCATGAAATTCCGGCCAAAGCGGGCAGCCTGCTTTGCGAACGGTGGCAGTCGCAACACCAAGCCGTAGCCGTGCAAAGTCAGCACCAGCGCTGCAACCGCTCTTTGCATTGCCACACTGTTTTGCAAGCCCATCCCATCGGCCAGCTCTGGTCCCAACAAACGCCGCGAAAATGCTTCATGAAAGCCGCGCGGTAATTTTCCCAAAAACGGCATACGAGTGAGGCCGCTCATCAGGGCATCGGCCAAGCGGCGCGAATTTTCGTCGGGACCGAAGACCAGGGGCAGGATGATGTCGTTGTTGATGATTTCCTGTTCGGCATCGCTACGTCCCAGCATTTCCTGCGGGACGCCCAGCAGATAAGTGACATAGCGCCAGATCAGCTTGTAGCCCAGTGCTTCCTCCTCACTGACCCGCGCCGCCAGCCTGGCCAGACTGCGCAGAACCATGCTGCCGAAAAACAGGGGGCCTGCCGCCACATGCAGGGGATTGATCGGCTTGCCCTCAACCGGACTCCAGTCGCCAGCCGCCATCAGGCGCAGGCGCACCATGCTGTGCATCAGGCGCACCCGCAGACAGATATCCCATACATCCCCACCGGGACGCAGGGCCTCGGTATCCAGCACACCGAAGAAAAGCGTGGCGGACTCGAAGAGGCGGCGCACCACATTTTGTTCCAGTCGATTCGTGCCGGCGAGGATGCGAGCAGATACCGGTGTCGCAAAAGACATCAGCAGGCCGCCATGAACGAGAGCAATCGAGAGCTGGGGAAACTGCCTGAAACCCATGGCGCCTCCTTTGGCCATCAGACTGAAGTCTGCCCAGGCTGGCACGGTTTCCATTTCTTCCAGCAACTGTCGGCAGCTGGGATCACCCGCAGCTGCCAACTCGCGAAGCACCGGCATGGGCTTGCCCAGCGGGAGCTTTCGGGAGCGGAACAGGGTGATGACTCCCTCGGCGGCAGGATCCCCGGCCTGCAACCAGGCAAGGTGCTGATCAGTGAACTGCTGATGCATGGATAGCTCATTGCCCATGGTGCCCTCTCGTCACGCCCATCCCTGTATGGAGATACAACGCCAAGGGCCCCATGGGCTTTTCCGCAGCGTCAGGAAGACGTTATACCGCCATGTTCACACTGTCAACATGGCGTGATGACGAATGTTGAGCCTCGCTCGGGCAGGTCCTAGCTTGGGGTTCTGGGCAAATGGGCATGAGCTACCTCTGGCCTTATACCCCAGCAATGCAGGAAGCATCACGCAAGCCACCATGCCATGGGCTGTTTTAATCACCCGAAGCTCTGGCCCACACTATCCGCAGGCCAGCCTCGCCTTGTTAGGCCACGGCCCTAAAAACAACGCAGGAAGTCTCCAGCATCAGTTCGCGCCCAGAAGTAGGCTCTCTTTTCTTTTAATGCTTTTTCTTTGAAATTCTTTTAGTTATCCAAAGAAGCATCGACACTCAAGTTAGTGCCAATAAAATTCTTTTCTCCAGAATCTAAAATCCCCAAATCCACCATGAGTATGAGGGGCGTCCTTCTTATTTAAAGGGAAAACCTTTAAATGTGAATTTCCTAAATCAGCATAGATATTCAATAAATAGCGAGAATTCTTCCAGCGCCCAGAACGAAGATCTAATAAATGATCTGGGGTTGTCAGCATGTCATCTAACCACACTAACAAGCTACCTTCAGGGATTAGACTAATGATAGATATATCTTCCCTTTCTTCATCAGTCGGATGAAGTACTAAGTTATAAAATTCGACTTTGTTTTCAGCTTCATTTTGAGCGCGCAGCCATTGACCAGTTTTATCAATCCAATTCCTCATGGTATCAGCAGCCCCCATATGCACTATGGTCTTATAGGGGAGCCTTGGATAACTATGGACCAATTCATTGGCCGCTATCGCTCCCATGCTATGGCCAACCAAAAGTATTTCCATTTCAATATCTTTGGCAGCAAGATCGGCATTAATACGCTCCAGTTTTCTTGCCAAAACAGAAAGCACACCATTGCCTTTCTCATAATCACACTGAGATCCACAATATGATGCGTTTGTTTTATAAACATCGGCCTCCATTACCATGAGGTTTTCCAATCTACGAAGCATCAAGCTATATGCCGGAGTTGCCAATCCCTGAACCAGTGGTGTTGTTATTACTCTTGTTATGCCAGGAATAATTTGCTTTGCCCCATAGCCAAGATCTTCGTACCAGGCGTTTCTATCTCCTGCATCCCAAATGGCCACATCTGTCTTTAAGTAGTGGTCGTACTCAATTCTGTCTCTGTCAGTGCCTTTGGCTTGGGCTCTCCTAGCCCCGATATAATTCGCTCCTTGATCCCATATGGTTTCTGGTAGCCGTGCGGCTCCACTAAGTAGATCGGCAGGGAGATAGAAAAATAATCCCCTAACTGGGGCCAGTGGCCCCATTGCACTTGCGCCATTTCTTATTTTGAAATACCGATCCTCTGCGGCAACAAAGAGGCCCGATCTCCAGCTTAAAAAAATTGGAAAATAGCCGTCACTCTTTATGTCTTTCAAGTAAAGACTCAGCCTCTCATCGTTATCACTGGGGTGATTAAGCCCCCCATGTAAAAAAATAAGGACTTTGAGTTTTTTCTTGTGAGTTGCCGGGTCTTCTGTAACTTGGCTAATCATTTTTTCTTCGATTCCGTCCAGCAGAGCCTGGTATGAAGAAAATAGCTCCTGATTGCCGACTAAGTCCTTGACGTCTTTCTCCTTGTACGGGCTGATATATTTATTCTTACTGTCTATTTCTAAATACGGCTCATAAGCCCCATTTATATCGCTACCTATGTGATGAAATGCTTTTTCATTACTGGCCTCATACTTGGGGTTTGGATATATGGTTGAGCAACCGCCAATAAGAAAAAACCATACTGCAATTATAATTAGCCTAAACATAGCATTCCCTGCGTTCTTAATAATTAACAAAGATTAGGGGCGATGGTTTCCATCGAATGGCCTTGCCTTATTTCATGGCTGCCGGTCAATCCCAGTATATTTTGCAATTCAAGTCGAATGTTACTAGAAACCCGGCCTTCGTATCCTCGTATATCAGTTCTTTCCAATCCTTTTGTATCCAGACTTGATCGTTCATGCAGACCCCTAACTCAGTACGGATTATTGTTATGGTTAAATTTTTTTGATGCGGTTTGGGGATTGCGGCACTAAGTGCCGCAACCATGGATTGAATGGCTTTAGTTGGTTTTCGTCGAAGTCAGCTGGCAGTCCGATTTTTTATATTCAGTCGTGAAAGAACCCACGGACAGTGCCTTGCCACAACCCCTGCTGAGATAACCAGCTGCCACTACTGTGCCTGAGTTAGGTTCCTGAACACGATAAGCAAGCGCCAAATCGGCTGCAGTCACCAGTCGAGGTCCTCGTGGCCACCGTGGTTGATATGTGGCAACTGCTCCACCAGAGGCGACCGGTGTCAGTAAGGCAACACCAATTAACCCGGCCGCGGTTGCAGCTTCGGCTCGAGCGGCGCGATCCACTCTGCTGCCGAGTACTTGATCGCTTCCTGTAACGCCAATGGCTTTAATGATTTCGGCGGCGGAAGTAACGGTAGCGCTGGCAGCCTTGAGACACTGCGTAGCCTTTGCCTTGTCGGTTTTCGCCACCTTTAGGGCTTTCATGGCCTCAATTTTCTCGGCGGCTTTGATTGCTGCCTGAGAGGTGTCCTTGGCCGCCTTGGTAACGGGGTTACCACCCCGCACAATAGGTGGCTGAGTGGTGATGCTTAGCTCCTGCCCAAGCACTCTATCTTTGTACTTGGCAGTGAAAACACCCGAAAGAACGGCATCCAACAAACCTGCAGGTGGTGCTACAGCGGCTGCCGCAGTTAGCTTCGGCTGTAAAGCGTCCCCGACAAAGCGGGCCACGGCTATAGCGGCCTCAATGCCCGCAGTAACAAGCGGGATCTCGGCAGCCCAGCCCTTGGTGGACTGTATTGATTCTTCGTCACCGCTGGACTCCTTGGGCATGCAGATTTCACCCTCACTAACGCCTGCGGCCTGCATTGCCTGACTCGTCAGGGAGCTTTGTGGCTGCCCAGTTATAAGTTGCCTACCCAAGATGTATTGAATGTCGTTGACCGACTGGTAGATGTGGCCGATGTCATCAGGCCAGAAGTGGTACTGGAAGTGGAAATTCTGGAGGTCAGCTCCGACAAGATTAAAAACATCGGGCTCCAGTTTCCCACCACCATTACGGGGTCGCTCAGCTCGCTAGTGCAAAGCGCCAACGGTTTTACTGGCTACAAGATTGATGATCTCAAGAATATAAATCAGGACAGCTGGCGTATCGGTCTGCCCGATCCGGCTCTGATTGCCAATCTTAAATATCAGGATGGTGCCGCCGATATTCTGGCCAGCCCGAAAATACGTGTACAGAGCCTGGAAAAAGCAAAGATCATTCTGGGCGACAAAGTTCCCGTTATCACCACAACGATTAACCAGACCTCCAGCTCGGTGACCGAATCCATCAGCTATCTGGATGTTGGCCTCAAACTGGAAGCAACACCAACAGTGCATCCCAGCGGAGACGTCACTATCAGCATGGATCTTGAGGTGAGTAATATCGTCAAAGAGGTCCGCAGCACCACAGGCCTGCTGACTTATCAAATCGGCACCCGCAGCACCCATACCTCGTTGCGTGCACGCAGTGGTGAAACGCAAATGCTTGCAGGCCTGATCAAAAATGAACAGCGTGAAAGCGCTTCGCGGCTGCCCATTCTTGGACAAATTCCCTTGCTCGGAAAACTATTCTCTAACGAGAGCAAGACCCGCAATAAAACAGAAATCGTTCTGCTCATTACCCCGCACATTGTGCGGGGTCAGAATACACCAGCGCCCCATGATGCGCAGTTCATCTCCGGCAGTCTTGACCATGCCGGCACCGATGCTTTTTTGCTGGGCGAAAGTGGTTCCATCCAGATGGGTGCTCGTGCCCAGTCATCCCCAACTGCCCCTGTTATCGAGGCCACTGCATCACCCAAACTGGTTGATATGAGCACGAGCCAAAACACACTATCGTTGATCGCCCCCGATGCCGTGAGCCCTGGGCAGGAGTTTGTGGTCACCCTCGCCACGGATACCCCCTTGCTGCCGCAGACCCAACTTGAATACCGCTTTGATCCCGCACAATTTGAGCTGACGGGCGCTAGTCCCATCAACAGCAACATTCAGCTCGAGCTGGAAAGAGAGTCGGGGCTGACAAGGATTCAGTTCAAAGGCGAAGTCCAAGAGCAGGGCCCATTGCTCATCATTGCTATGAAGGCCCGTAAAGATTTCCACGGATCAAGCCAGCTACATGTATCCACGAGTCTTTCAAAAGATCAAAGCATGAGCAGCGCCCAGCCAAAACCTGCCGAGGCAACTGTTCAGGCAACCTCAACAAAGCAATGAATCGTACAGACCAGTGACGGCGGCCGGACCACCCTTATCAATTATTGAACTAGGACGTCCTGGGGTTGCGGAAACTACCTAAGGCTTATGGTGCGGAGAGCGAAAAGCGCCGGTAATAAGGCCGGCGCCACATAGAAATGTGGCGCCGGCTTCTTAACACGATGAATTATAAGGGCTTTCTATTTTGTAGGATTACAGAGTTAATTATTCATTACAGAGTTAATTGATTGCCATCACTTCATCCGGAACAGGTCCGCTTTATTCGACGGTCACCGACTTGGCCAGATTGCGCGGCTTGTCCACATCCGTACCACGGGCCAGCGCCGTGTGATACGCCAGCAGCTGTACCGGCACCGAATGCACAATGGGCGAAAGGATGCCGACATGGCGCGGGGTGCGTATGACGTGCACGCCCTCTGATTCACTGAAATGCGAGTCCAGATCGGCGAAGACAAAAATCTCGCCGCCGCGTGCGCGCACTTCCTGCATATTGGATTTCACTTTTTCCAGCAGCGCATCATTGGGAGCAATGACCACCACGGGCATGTTTTCATCCACTAGTGCCAAGGGGCCATGCTTGAGCTCGCCCGCCGGATAGGCTTCGGCATGGATATAGGTGATTTCCTTGAGCTTGAGTGCCCCTTCCAGAGCAACCGGATAATGCACGCCGCGGCCAAGAAACAGCGCGTGATCCTTGGCGGCAAAACGATCCGCCCAGGGCTTGATCTGGGGCTCAAGATTAAGTGCATGCTGCACGCTCACCGGGAGATGGCGCAACGCATCCAGATACGTCGCTTCCTGCTCTGCATTCACACGGCCGTTGATTTTTGCCAGCGTGATGGCCAGCGTAAACAGGGCAACAAGCTGTGTGGTAAATGCCTTGGTGGAGGCGACGCCAATTTCTGCGCCGGCTTTTGTGTAAAACACCAGGGCAGAGGCACGGGGAATGGCGGACTCGCGCACATTGCAAATGGAAAGGGTTTTTTCCTGGCCCAGCGACTTGGCGTATTTCAGCGCCTCCATCGTGTCCAGGGTCTCGCCGGACTGCGAGATGGTGACAATCAGGTTGTCTGGATTGGCTACCGCATCGCGATAGCGGTATTCACTGGCTACTTCTACGGCACAAGGCAGGCCGGTGATGCCTTCAATCCAGTAGCGCGCTACCGAGCCCGCATAAAAACTGGTGCCACAAGCAATGATCTGGACACTTTTCACCTTGCTGAAAACTGCCGTGGCGTCACCCTCAAAAAGGGCCGGTGAAAAACCTTCTTCCAGAATGTTCTCAATGGTGTCGGAAAGCGCGCGCGGCTGCTCGTGAATTTCCTTTTGCATGAAGTGGCTGTAAGGGCCAAGCTCCAGCGAGGCCAGCGATACATTCGACAAATGCAGTTTGCGCTCGATGGTGTTGCCGTTGATGTCGAACACCTGCACGTCATCGCGGGTCAGTCTGGCAACATCGCCCTCTTCCAGATACATGACGCGACGCGTCGCGGACAATACCGCGGATACGTCGGAGGCAATGAAATTCTCGCCCTCACCCACGCCGATCAGCAGCGGACAGCCCATACGTGCCACCACCAGCAGATCGGGCTGGTCCTTTGCCAGCACGGCAATGGCGTAAGCGCCTGTCAGCTCCTTTGCGGCATTCTGGACAGCGGCGAAAAGGTCATGGCTGTGCACATAATGCTTGTGCACGAGGTGGGCAATGACTTCCGTATCGGTTTGCGACGTAAAGACATAACCCTGTGCTTTCAGCTCGTCACGTTTTTCATCGTGGTTTTCAATGATGCCGTTATGCACCACGGCAATCAGGCCGTCCGAGACATGCGGATGCGCATTGGGCTCGGTCACACCGCCATGCGTTGCCCAGCGGGTATGGCCGATGCCGAGCGTGCCGCTGACCTTTTCTTCGGCGACGGCATTTTCCATTTCCACCACACGCCCGACACGGCGAACCCGCTTGATGTCACCATCAAGCACGGCAATACCGGAAGAGTCATAACCGCGATACTCCAGCCGCTTCAGGCCATCCACCAGATGCGGCACGATATTGCGATTGCCAATGGCACCAACGATTCCACACATGTTTTCTGCTCCCTTTGCAGGAGCGGCGTTAGCCGCGAGCACACCTGCTGGTTAAATAAAACCGGGCGACCGGAGTCGCCCTCTTAAATGTTTTTCGGACTCACGATTTCTTTTTTGGGCGCTGCCAGCTTTCAATAATGGTCTGCTTGCCACGTGCCACCGCGAGTGTGCCGTCAGGGACATCCTTGCTGATGGCCGAACCAGCCCCGGTAGTGGCGCCGGCGCCGATCGTAACGGGGGCAATCAGCGAGGTGTTGGTGCCGATAAACGCATTATCGCCAATCGTGGTGAGGTGCTTGTTAACGCCATCATAGTTGCAGGTGATGGTGCCGGCACCGACGTTCACACCACTGCCGATATTGGCGTCCCCAAGATACGCCAGGTGATTGGCCTTTGAACCCTTGCCAATAATGGCCTTTTTCGTTTCCACAAAATTGCCGATGTGCACATGGTCCGCCAGCACCGTACCCGGACGCAGACGCGCAAACGGGCCGACTTCAGCGCCGGCGCCCACAATGGCGTCGTCAATCAGGGAGTTGGGCTTGATCGTGGTGTTATCGCCAATCTCGCAATCCTTGAGCTGGCAATTGGCGCCGATACGAACATTGTTGCCCAGCACCACCCGCCCCTCGAAAATCACGTTCGGCTCAATGTGTACATCCATACCGTGGCTGATGCTGCCGCGCACATCAATGCGAGCCGGATCGATCAGGGTGACGCCGCCACGCATGAGTGCATCCGCCTGTACACGCTGATGTACGCGCTCCAGCGCGGCAAGCTGCAATTTGTCGTTGATGCCATCGACTTCCCAGGCATGTGCCGGCTGTACCGTCTCGATGCGAATATTTTCGACGGCAGCCATGGCGATAATGTCAGTCAGATAGTATTCGCCCTGAGCATTATTGCTATTCAAGGCAGGCAGCCATTTGTGCAGCAGCGCATTTGGCACACAGAAAATGCCCGTGTTCACTTCAGAAATTTTCTTTTCTTCATCAGTGGCATCTTTCTGCTCGACAATGCGCTGCACGGCACCTGCGGCATTGCGCACGATACGGCCATAACCGCTGGGGTTTTGCATGTCGAGAGTGATCAGGCCCAGTGTTTGCTCGCTGCCGACACGATCAATCAGCAAGCCGAGGGTTTCTGCTGTGGTCAGCGGCACATCGCCATAAAGAATCAGTGTCTTGCCGGAAGTTGCCAGTTGCGGCAAGACCATTTGCACGGCGTGGCCGGTGCCTTTCTGTTCGGCCTGCTCGGCCCAGAGCAACGCATCCGTGGCAAACGCCTTTTGCACCAGATCACCGCCATGGCCATACACCACCAGCGTATGGCTGGCCTTGAGGCCGCGAGCCGTATCCACCACATGGCGCAACAAGGGCCGGCCAGCCAGGGGCTGCATGACCTTGGGCAGGACGGACTTCATGCGGGTGCCCTTGCCAGCGGCAAGAATGACTACGGACAGTTCCATTACTCAGGCTTCATCTTGAAACAGGAGGCGCAAGTTTACACGAAGGCAAGCCCTGCCTGCCTCAGGCGGGACAGCTGGGCAGAAACAAAAAAGGCAGCCTTGCGGCTGCCCTTTTTGTTGACGTCGGATACGGCGATCAGCCGCGGCCAGCGCGATTCTTCATCTGCTGCAAGGTACGGATCTGCGCAGCGGCTTCGGCCAGAGCGGCCAAGGCTGCGGAGGTGTCCATCTCGCCCTTCTGGTTCTGCAGCGCTTCGAGGGCGGCCTTGCGGGCCTGCTCGGCAGCGGCTTCGTCAACGTCATGCGCACGCACGGCGGTGTCGGCCAGAATGGTGACGATGGTTGGCTGCACCTCCAGCACACCGCCGGAAACGTAGTAAACCTCTTCGGAACCATCTTCCTTGACCACGCGTACCGGACCCGGATTGAGCTGGGTCAGCAGTGGTGCGTGGCCAGGCAGAATGCCGAGGTCGCCCTGGACACCGTGCGCTACCAGCAACGTTACCTTGCCCGAATAGATGGACTCGGTGGCGCTGACGATGTCGCAGTTAATGGTTTTTGCCATGTTCTCATTTCCTCATCAGGAAGAGCGCGTGTCAGGCCGGGCAAACGCCTCGGCCTGACACGTGTGACCGATTAAAGCTTTTTGGCTTTCTCGATCACTTCGTCGATGGTGCCGACCATGTAGAAAGCCTGTTCCGGCAGGTTGTCGTACTCGCCAGCCAGAATGCCCTTGAACGCGCGGATGGTTTCCTTGAGGGAAACGTATTTGCCGGGCGAACCGGTGAACACTTCGGCCACGTGGAAAGGCTGCGACAGGAAGCGCTGGATTTTACGCGCGCGGAACACCACGAGCTTGTCTTCTTCCGACAGTTCGTCCATGCCGAGAATCGCGATGATGTCCTTCAGCTCCTTGTAGCGCTGCAACACGGTCTGCACGCCACGAGCAATGTTGTAATGCTCTTCACCAACAACCAGCGGATCGAGCTGGCGTGATGTGGAATCCAGCGGATCCACAGCAGGGTAAATACCCAGGCTTGCGATATCACGCGACAACACCACCGTTGCGTCCAGATGGGCGAACGTGGTGGCAGGTGATGGATCGGTCAAGTCATCGGCAGGCACGTAAACGGCCTGGATGGAAGTGATCGAGCCGCTCTTCGTGGAAGTAATACGTTCCTGCAGCACGCCCATTTCTTCGGCGAGCGTTGGCTGGTAACCCACGGCCGACGGCATACGGCCGAGCAGTGCGGACACTTCGGTACCGGCCAGTGTGTAGCGATAAATATTGTCAACGAAGAGAAGCACGTCACGGCCCTTGCCGGTGGCGGGATCTTTTTCGTCACGGAAATATTCGGCCATGGTGAGACCGGTCAGGGCCACACGCAAACGGTTTCCGGGAGGCTCGTTCATCTGGCCGTAAACCATCGCGACCTTGTCCACCACGCCGGAATCTTTCATTTCGTGATAGAAGTCGTTGCCCTCACGAGTACGCTCACCCACGCCGGCAAACACGGACAGACCGCTGTGCGCCTTGGCGATGTTGTTGATGAGTTCCATCATGTTCACGGTCTTGCCGACGCCGGCGCCACCGAACAGACCCACTTTACCGCCCTTGGCAAACGGGCAGAGCAGATCGATCACCTTGATGCCGGTTTCCAGCAGTTCGGTCGAACCGGACTGTTCGGCATAGGTCGGGGCCTTGCGGTGAATCGACCAGGTGGCATCGGCGCCAATCGGGCCGCACTCGTCAATCGGGCGGCCCAGCACGTCCATGATGCGGCCGAGTGTCTTCACACCCACCGGCACGGAAATCGGGGCATTGCTGTTGGTCACGTTCAGACCGCGCTTGAGGCCTTCGGTGGATCCCATGGCAATGGTACGCACCACGCCGTCGCCGAGCTGCTGCTGAACTTCAAGGGTTGTTTCCTTGCCGTCCACGGTCAGGGCGTCATACACGCGGGGCACGTTGTCACGCGGGAATTCGACGTCGATAACGGCGCCGATAATCTGCACAATCTTGCCAGAGCTCATGGTTGATCCTCGCAATCTAAAAACTTCAAAAACAAATTTCGTAGGGTGGATCAGCCGCGGGCGGCGTAATCCACCGACACATCAAACCGCCGCAGCACCGCCGACGATTTCGGAAATTTCCTGGGTAATGGCAGCCTGACGCACCTTGTTATAAACCAGCTGCAGCGAACGGATGATGTCGCCGGCGTTGTCGGTTGCCGACTTCATGGCCACCATACGCGCGGCCTGTTCGCAGGCAATGTTTTCCACCACACCCTGGTACACCTGGGATTCCACGAAGCGCACGAAGAGTGCGTCGAGCAGGGATTTCGCATCCGGCTCGTAGAGATAATCCCAGTTGTGGTCACGCTGCTGCAGGGCCAGTTTTTCATCGGCGGCCAGCGGCAGCAGTTGCTGCACGGTTGGCTTCTGCGTCATCGTGTTCACGAATTCGTTGTACACAAAGTAAAGCTTGTCGATGCTGCCGTTTTCATAAGCATCGAGCATGACCTTCACGCTGCCGATCAGCTGGTCCAGCGAAGGCGCATCACCGAGACCGCTTTTTACCGCCACCACTTTGCCGCCGACACTCTTGAAGAATGCCGTGGCCTTGTTGCCGATCAGGCAGAACTCGACTTCCACGCCCTGCTCGCGATACGCACGCACAGACTGCGCCGTCTTCTTGAACAGGTTGATGTTGAGGCCGCCGCAAAGACCGCGGTCGCTCGACATCACGATATAGCCCACGCGCTTGACCGGACGCTCCACCATATAGGTGTGCTTGTATTCGGGGGTAGCCTGCGACAAATGCGCAACCACCTGACGAATCTTTTGCGCATAGGGCTTGCCAGCCACCATGCGTTCCTGGGCCCTGCGCATTTTGGACGCCGCCACCAATTGCATCGCTTTGGTAATCTTCTGCGTGCTCTTGATGCTGGTGACCTTGTTGCGAATTTCTTTCAAGTTGGCCATGTTGTTACCAAACTCATTGAATTCAGATCGCGTGAAGTGAATCCGGCATCGCCGCCATTCACTTCACGCTTGTGCCAATCCGCACTTACCAGCTCTGGGTCGCCTTGAACTTTTCGATACCGGCGCGGAGCTGACCTTCGATCTCGCCATTGTAATCGGCGGTCACGTTGATCTTGTCCACCAGTGCCTTGTGTTCGGCGCCGAAGTAGGCGTGCAGAGCAGCTTCAAAATCCAGCACCTTGTTCACGGCGACGTCGGCGAGGAAGCCTTCGTTGGCCGCGAAAACGGACAGAGCCATGTCGGCGATGCTCATCGGCTGATACTGCTTCTGCTTCATCAGTTCGGTCACGCGCTGGCCATGCTCCAGCTGCTTGCGTGTGGCTTCGTCGAGATCGGAAGCGAACTGCGCGAAGGCAGCCAGTTCACGATACTGGGCGAGCGAGGTACGGATACCGCCGGAAAGCTTTTTGATGATCTTCGTCTGTGCAGCACCACCCACACGCGACACCGAGATACCGGCGTTCACGGCAGGACGCAGGCCGGCACTGAACAGACTGCTTTCCAGGAAGATCTGGCCGTCGGTGATGGAAATCACGTTGGTTGGAACGAAGGCGGAGACGTCACCGGCCTGCGTTTCAATGATGGGCAATGCGGTCAGGGAACCGGTCTTGCCCTTCACTTCGCCCTTGGTGAACTTCTCGACATACTCTTCGGACACGCGCGATGCGCGCTCGAGCAGACGGCTGTGGAGATAGAACACGTCGCCTGGGTACGCTTCGCGTCCTGGCGGACGGCGCAGCAGCAGGGATATCTGGCGATACGCCACGGCCTGCTTGGAGAGGTCGTCATAAATGATCAGGGCATCTTCGCCGCGATCACGGAAATATTCGCCCATGGTGCAACCGGAATACGGTGCCAGGAACTGCAGCGCCGGCGATTCGGAAGCGGACGCCGCCACCACGGTGGTGTAGGCCATGGCGCCGAACTCTTCGAGCTTGCGCACGACGTTGGCAATGGTCGACTGCTTCTGACCGATAGCCACGTACACACACTTAATGCCCGAGCTCTTCTGCGCAATGATGGCGTCAACGGCCATTGCCGTTTTACCCGTCTGACGGTCACCGATGATCAGCTCGCGCTGGCCACGGCCAACCGGGATCATGGCATCGACAGACTTGTAGCCAGTCTGCACCGGCTGATCCACCGACTTACGCCAGATCACGCCAGGAGCAACCTTTTCTACCGCGTCGAACAGCTTCGCATTAACCGGGCCTTTGCCATCGATAGGCGAACCCAGCGCGTCAACCACGCGACCGAGCAGCTCGGGGCCAACCGGCACTTCGAGAATGCGGCCGGTGCAACGGGCCTTCTGGCCTTCCTGCAGGCTCTGGTAGCTACCCAGCACCACAGCACCGACAGAATCCTGCTCGAGATTGAGGGCCATGCCGAAGAGGCCGCCATCGAACTCGATCATTTCGCCATACATCACATCGGCGAGGCCGTGGATGCGCACAATACCGTCGGAGACGCTGACGATAGTGCCTTCGTTGCGCGCTTCTACCGACGCTTTCAGGTCGGTGATGCGGCTCTTGATCAGATCGCTGATCTCGGAAGGATTCAGATGCTGCATGATGATCTTTTCCTCAAACTCAAGAATTCAGGGTGGCGCTGAGCTTGCCCAGCTTGCCGCGCACAGAAGCATCGATAACGAGATCGCCGGAACGGATGACCACGCCGCCAATCAGCGTGCGATCCACCGTTACTTCATCAATCGCAATCTTGCGACCCAGCTTTTTGCCCAGCAGGGCAGACAGCGATGCACGCTGCGCTGCATCCAGCTCGAAAGCCGATGTCACCTGCACGTCGGCAGATTGTTCGAGCTCGGCACGAAAGGCCTCAAACAGCTCGGCAATCGCCGGCAGCGCATCAATGCGCTTGTGGGCAATCAGATTGTTGATGAAGTTGCGACCTTCACCATCCAGCTTGTCGCCGGCGGCTTTGAAAAAAGCCTCGGCCTGCTGTTCGCTGGTCAGTGTCGGACGGGCCAGATACAGCGCGAACTCGGCATCGCCGGCAAGCGCAGCCGCGAGCTCAAGCTGCGCCGACCAGGCGGCGAGCTTGCCCGCATCGCGGGCGAATTCAAACGCTGCCTTGGCATAAGGACGCGCTACGGTGGTCAGTTCAGCCATGTCAAAACCGCCTTACGTTAGAGCTGGGCTGCGAGCTTGTCGAGCATGGCGGCATGCGCCTTGGCATCAACCTGCGCTTCGAGAATCTTCTCGGCACCGGCCACTGCCAACGCAGCTACCTGTGCACGCAAAGCATCACGAGCACCGGCCAATTCCTGCTCAACCTGGCCACGGGCCTGCGCCACAATACGCTCACCCTCGACGGCAGCGACAGCTTTCGCTTCTTCTACCATCTGGTTAGCGCGCTTGTTGGCCTGCTCAAGAAGCACGGCCGACTGCTGCTTTGCGGCTTTCAGTTCGTCCGCGACTTTGGCATGCGCGGCTTCGAGATCGCGCTGTGCCTTGTCGGCGGCGTTCAGGCCTTCGGAAATCTTCTTCTGCCGTTCCGCAAGAGCTGCCGTTACCGGCGGCCATACGAACTTCATGCAGAACCAGACGAAGACCGCAAACGCAATGGCTTGCCCAATCAGGGTTGCATTGATGTTCACGCTATCACCTCATTCAGTTTTCCGGCCGAAGGAGTCGGCCGGAAACAATTCGCCAGAAACAGCAGAATTACTTGATGAACGGGTTGGCGAACAGCAGCAGCATGGCGATACCAACGCCAATCATTGGCACGGCATCGAGCAGACCGGCAACGATGAACATTTTCACCTGGAGCTGTGGGCCGAGCTCTGGCTGGCGCGCAACGCCGTCCAGAAACTTGCCGCCGAGCAGGGCGAAACCAACGGCGGTGCCAAGTGCGCCGAGACCGATCAGCAGGGCAACGGCCAGCAGGTTCATACCGGTGATGTAATCCATCTTGAAGTCCTCTTTTGGGTTAAGGGTGTAAAACGTTTAAAGCGGTAAAACAAAATCAGTGATCGTGTGATTCCGAGGCCATGCTCAGATACACAATCGTCAGCATCATGAACACGAAAGCCTGCAGCGTGATCACCAGAATGTGGAAGATCGCCCACACAATCTGCAGACCGCCGCCGAGTACGCCAAGCGCCAGGCCACCGGTGAACATAAGAGCAATAAGAATGAAGATCAGCTCACCGGCATACATGTTCCCGAACAGTCGCAGACCAAGGGAAATGGGCTTGGTGATGAGGCCAATGCCTTCAAGAATGAAGTTGAAGGGAATCAGCGCCCAGTGATTGAAAGGATTCAGTGTCAGTTCCTTGGTGAAACCGCCAACGCCCTTCATCTTGATGCTGTAGAAAAGGATCAGGAAAAACACCGAGAAGCTCATGCCCAAGGTGGCATTCGGATCGGTGGTCGGTACCACCTTCATATAGACATGGTGCGGGTCCATGCCGAAGAAGGTGGAGCCTATCCAAGCGGACGCCGAAGGAATGAAGTCCACGGGAATCAGATCCATGAAGTTCATCAGGAAGATCCAGGTGAAGATGGTCAGTGCCAGCGGAGCAATCAGCGGCGACTTGCCGTGATAGGTATCGCGCACATTGCCGTCAATGAATTCGATGATGACTTCGATGAAGTTCTGCAGCTTGCCCGGTACACCGCTGGTGGCCTTGCGTGCTGCCAGCCAGAAGAAGAAACAGAAGATCACGCCGAGACCGATAGACCAGCCGAGGGTGTCGACATGAAAGGCCTTGAAGCCCATGGCCTTGGCTTCCGCAGGATCATGCGCCAGGGTCCATGTTGCTTGTGTAAGTGCTTCCTCACCATGTTCGCCATGGCGGACATAGCCAGCAGGAAGCTCGCCATAGGTCAGATTGGTCAGGTGATGCTTGATGTACGCGGTGGAATTACCAGCCATTTTCAGCAGCTCACTTTTTTGGTCCTGTAGTTCCCACGAGCAAAACGCCCCAGGCTACAAGTTGTTCCAAGATAAATCCGCTTAAAAGCCAACCGGGCAACATGGCTTTGACCCATG
>Ga0073914_10000003_pt1 | contig 65878 bp, 82 predicted proteins | sample GWRWT4_30Apr14_FD_71481 | JGI IMG/M metagenome (GOLD analysis project Ga0073914, IMG submission 71481) | Sand microcosm microbial communities from a hyporheic zone in Columbia River, Washington, USA - GW-RW T4_30-Apr-14 | ecosystem: Engineered > Artificial ecosystem > Sand microcosm >... | reverse complement strand
TAGAGATTTTCCGCATCAGGGCATAATCTGAGGCTGCTATAAATCCTTGACTAGCTATCTTATCCTTAATAGGTTTGATCATGCGGTTTAATACGGCATTAGCCGCTAACCCACCTAGGGCACCGCCTGCCATATCTAGCCCTGCATCTCTAGCACCTTCCTCACCTAGCATATCGCGGGCATCGTTCATGCCGTCTTGTGCCGCCTCGCCCATCATTACAGCGTCATTTATATGACCGCCAACATCACTAAAGAATGTTTTTATCTCAGCCTTACTCTTAGAGACAACACGCTTACCTATACCGCGATACCATTGACTGAGCGGCTCGGTAACGTTACCGAAGATTTGACTTTTGAGTTGGTCAATCATTTTCTCGTGATTGGTGTACTTAACGATGTCTGGTAACCCGGTATTTTTAGCGATAACTCCGAACGAAGCACGGGTTAACTCTAAGTGCTGCTCCATGGTGTTGAGGAGTTTGCGACTAACGAAATAATGACGATACTGTAATTCTAAGGATTTACGCTGGTAGCTTGCTGTAACCTGATCTTGATAATCTACCAGTCTACGGGTTGAATCATTTAGAAATCCTAGCTGGCCTAGCAGTGTACTAGTCTGTTTGGCCGTCGTAATATCCTTAATGTCTTGCTTAGAAGCTGCCTCTAGCTCACGGGTTTTTTGTGCCTCTAAGTGCGCGTTAAAGATAGAGCCTAAACCCATGACTATTTCGCTGGACTCAGGATCTATGGCAGTGGCGCGTGGGTGATCAGGATCTGAATTACTCCATTCCGCTAATTTATCGGATAGCTTTTTAGGCAATATCTTACTAGCCGTAGGCAGTACTTTCTTTACGCCTTTCTTTAAATCGCGTATAACCGGCTTCGCTTCTTTGCGTGCCTCATTATACAGTTCACTAACACTACTGGCTACACCGTCAACCATGTCTAATGCGTGAGTATACCCTTCTGGTAATACGCCTTTAATGATACGGGTAGTGGTATTGGGATCTGTAATCGTGGCTTTAATACCATCTACAAATCCACCTAATATTTTATTCGTCGGACTACGGGGGTCTTTGGGCGGCTCGAAATCAAATCCACCCATGCCGTCGTCGTCGAACTGATCTAAATTAAAATCACCTAGATCTTCAAATTCATTGGTCGCCATGATCGATTCCTAGATTTTTGGTTAAACTCATACATTCAGTCTAAAGGGGCTACGCGATGAAGCGCACCGACATACCCGCTAACATCAGTTTGATGGTACCTACTAAAGAACGATTAGCCGGTACTAAACCTACCCGCGTACTCGATATATTCGACGGTGGTAGTACTAATTTCCATGAAGAAGGCCTGTTTTCTATCTCTACGTTTGGTCGTACTGGCAGTGATGAACGTGACACGCGGTTCTCTTATATCGATATTAAAACCGAAATCCTACATCCTTACGTCTATAAACAGTTATTACGCTTACGGGGTCTCTACGGTGAGATTATGTCCAGTAAAGCTTACGTCGTATGGGATGAGACTATCAATGACTTTGTGCCTAGTGACCCGATGCACGGTGAGACCGGCTATCAGTTGTTTATGTCGAAGTGGAAACAGATTGTATTTAAAGGGACGGGTAGTGACATCCGTGATTTACGGATTAAGTTCATTACTAAGTTTAAAGAATCCTCCACGACTGATAAGATCATGGTTATCCCGGCTGGCTTAAGGGATGTCCAAATCGACGGAGACGGACGTATTAAAGAAGGCGAGATTAATGAGTTCTATCGATCGTTGATCAGTATTAGTAATACGATTAATCCGAACGCCGGGCCGGCTACTAAGATATTGGATAACTCACGCTATTCACTACAGCTTACGTTCTTAAAGATCTACGAATATATCATCGGTTTACTCGAAGGTAAAGGTGGGTTCTTGCAAGATAAATGGGGAGCCCGTCGAATTTTCAACGGCACTCGTAATGTATTGACTGCGATGGATACTAGTCCGGCGGTGTTGGGTGAGTTGAATAGCCCTAAGATTAATCAAACGGGTATTGGTCTATACCAACTGATGCGTGGCGCGTTACCTAAGACTAAGCATGCGTTGATGACAGGTTGGTTAACACAGGTATTCTCCGGTAAGGAAGGTGAGGCGTTATTGGTGAATCCTAAGACGCTACATCGCGAGTACGTGAAAATTAATGCGGACACGATTGATAAATGGTCTACTACCAGTGGTTTAGAACGTGTTATTAATAGCTATAAGGAAGTGTACGTACGACTTAAGCCCGTCCTCATCGAAGGCTATTATATCGGTCTAGTATACCGTGGTCCTGACCTTACGTTTAAGTTCTTCAACGATATAGATGACTTACCTAAAGGCTTAGATCCTAAACACGTACATCCCATCACACTGTGCGAGTTAATGTACGTAGCCGGTTATCGGTTATGGAACACGCTAGGGATGTTCGTTACACGGTATCCGGTTACGGGGGTAGGTAGTATCTACGCTTCATTCGCATATGTTAAAAACACGGTTAAAGGTGAGGTTCGTAGAGAGTTAGGGCATGACTGGCTACCGATGGGCGATGATTACACGGCTATCGAATATCCTACCTTTATAGAGCCGGTGTTCGTGGATAGTTTAATCCCACACGTTAGCCGACTAAAGCTACTTGCGGCCGATTTCGACGGTGATACTGCATCTGCTAACATCGTTTATACAGACGAAGCTATTGCCGAGATTCACACGCTACTAGGTAAGCCTAATGCCTACTTAAATCCGCGTGGTGGGTTTTTTGCATCGCCTATGGTAGACACCGTAGAGCGAGTATTGTTTAATATGACTGGGGACTAAAATGCTACTCTTTAGTAATTTCTACCGAGCACACGGGATCCGTCAACTAAGTCAGTTGGTGGCACCGCCAATGACTGCTTTATCGACCTTGTTTTTGCCAATGAACAGTGTTTATCATTTTACGGATATAGATACTCAGCATGCGGGGATTACCCCGGACGATGATTTACTGCAAGGTATTAAAAACGATATATTGGTAGAACACGTTACCGAGTTGGATGCATCCGCTCGGTTAGGTGACCCGATGGCAATGACGGTACAGACTGCGCTATTACTCACAGCTTACCACCGCGAGTATAAGCAATTTAAACGGATTACTAATAATGCGTCTATGCTCAAAAACCCACGGTCGCTCTTAATTGAATCGTACAGTTTGATTGCGCGGCATTACCGTTACACCAAAACGTTACTGACGCCCTATAACCAGTGGGCTAACTTACACCGGACGGTTATCGCTAATATTAACCGCTTAGCGAACACATCGGAGCGACACCACTTCATACAGGTGCAGCTCCCGCCTCAGTTACCACCGTTGAGTTGGTTAGAGCATGGTATCACGCATCATGATGCGTCGTTTATGACTCGGTTTAACACGGATAGTTTACGCGTGATCTTAGATCTTTATATTTGGCTTTCGGAACAACGCGATCAATCGATCATGCATCATCTGGATCCTAATATTTTAGATCGGGTCAGTCTACTATTTATACATGCTGGGCAATGGACGGCACTTAATCTAGGTACTGTTAATAAATGGCGTGTAGATCATACGCTAGACGCTAACCAAAAAGTACAGACTGGTAAGGTAGAGCCTGATGTGCTGAAACGACGTTATCTGCGTTTCCTGATGAGTGTCTCGGAAACGACTACAGTGGTAGAGACCTTAGGTAATGAACCTGAGGTTAATGACCAGCCTGAGATTGAAGGTGAGTTAACGGGTGATGAAGCGGAAGAAGCATTAGCGGGTAATGATTCATTAACGGCACAGGTGCAGGCGACGCTGGATGCTCCAGTAGGGAATATCAGCGAAGCCGTAGCGGCGGTGGCGGCTGCTAAGGACGATAGTGCTGATGATGAGATTGTAGATGCGACTGAGGTAGTCTATAGCGATAAAGAGATTGATAAGGATCTAGAGGCATTAGAGCGGCTAGGGGCTGAATCGGAATCTGTATCGACTGGGTATTATAAGCCGTATACTCCAACGGATACGGCATTAGACAGCGGTGTGGTACGAGCCGCTGATGCGTTAGCCAGATCAGGTAAATTAAGCGCGGCTGAACACCGTCGTTTAGTGCAGTTATCGACCCGCTATAAAACCATTAAAAACCCATTTAATCCCAATGAGACCTTGGAGCAAATGGCTACGGTGAGTCAGGCTGAATTACAGATTGCTGATAAAAACCCAATGGTTGAGTATATTGCCGGGGTAAACGATCACTCTATGTTAAGTAGTTCTTTAAAGAACTTCGATACGGACTACGTGCGTAAAGTACTGCACAAAGACGTTGCTGCGAGTATATTGCAGCTACAGCGTGCGGGTATTATTATTAACAACTACACGGTACAGCCGGTAGATGACTTTACGGATTCATTCGATATCCATACGGTCAGTGTGATACCGGTAGTGGGTAAACCAACTACACTACGGTTCCAGTTACCTCGTGTAAATGAAAACGGCCAGTTTAAAGCCGCTGGTGTTAAAAACCGTATGCGTAAACAAAGAGGGGATTAAAAGCCAGTATAGTATGACTAACTAACGTACTATACATAATGAACAAGCAATATTTCATGAATAGGTTAGCTACGTGTCGCCCATCGGCACACGAAGACTATAACTACGATCTTTTACCCGAGACATTTACTACCTCTGATAAAATACCTATTGAATGCCACACACACGGCGTGTTTTATCAGTCGATATACGCTCATTTAAGCGGTAGCAGGTGTCCAGCCTGCGCTATCTTAATAAATGCCGCGCATAATACACTTACAACTGAGGGGTTTATTCGTAATTCTCGCGCTAAGTTCGAAGATAGGTTTGACTACCAAAAAACGGTGTACGTTAAAAAGGATGTCGTGTTAACTATTACCTGTAAAAAACACGGTGATATTACATTGACGCCGTTACAGCATTATTGGTCAAAACACGGCTGTAGTAGCTGTGATGTCGAGATAACTAAGGCGCGTAAATTTGATAAGCTACTCACTAAAGCTAGACAGATCCACGGTGACAGATATGACTATAGTCAGGTCGTTTACGTAAACGCTAAGACTAAGGTAGAGATAATCTGTCGGCGCCATGGCTCTTTTTGGCAAGATATGTATAGCCACGCTATTAAAGCTACCGACTGTCCTAAATGTGCTAGAGAAGCAGATAAGGTTTCTAAAGAAGCATTTATCATGAAAGCTAAGCTAGTACACGGTGAACGATACGGTTATGATAAAGTTGCGTTTAAGACCCTAGCATCTACGGTCATTATCACGTGTGATATACACGGTGATTTTACACAACGCGCGGCAGCACATTTAGCTGGTTGTAAGTGTAAAAAATGTCACACAGACGACACTCGGTTATCTACGGAAGATTTTATAAAGAATGCTAAAGAAGTGCATGGCGATAGTTACGACTATAGTAAGGTCGTATACCGGAGTAATAAACGACCGGTAGATATTATCTGTCCGACACACGGTGCATTTCAACTAAGACCAAACAGCCATGTTAGTTCAAAAACAGGTTGTAGGTTCTGTTGTGAATCTAAAGGTGAGAAGGCTGTGGAATCGTGTCTGAAAAAATACGGCATCGAATACATTCGAGAATATCGGATTAAGCCGTATCTATATCGATATGATTTCTATCTGCCGAAACTCGATATACTTATTGAGTTTAACGGCATACAGCACTACCAATCCGTAGCCGCTTTTGGCGGCGAGCAGGCCTTTACTAATGTTAAAGAACGTGATGCGTATAAAAAATTACTGGCTGCCACCCACGGCCATAAATTATTTGTACTAACGTATCTGAGCTTAAGTAACGGCACTGTAGAGAAAGAACTGATATCTCGTTTAAAGCGGGCATACGCCCGCTGGTATAAAATTGATGGTGTGTTAAGGGTTTTTAAACAAACATCCGATGTCTATAGGGTTTTTAATATACCTCGGACGACTGATATTAAAAATCTTGACGCTGAGGTCAGTAAAGTCGTAAATGAATTTACTGTACTGTTCTAACCTATTCAGAAATATTGCTGTTCACACCGGTCCCCATACCGTCGAAATACGGTATTAGTAACCTACCTAATTGCGGGAAAACGCCATATCTGTCTATCTACCACTTACACGCAGAAACGCAGTGTAACACCTGTAGGGTAATGTTCCAATCAGGCACGGTCAAAACGATAGAGAGAGGCATGATCGACGCAGCGAAGACCCTAAGTCGAAAGATATGGGTTGTGCTCAGAGGCCATCGAAAGCTAGTGCATAGGACATGCATAATAACATCTGTCTAAAACCAGATGGTTCCTTCGGGGATTAAAGCGAGTAGAGTAGGGCGTATCCAAGATACGTAATCGAAAGATTCTAGGTGTTAGCCTAGCCGAAACGGTAGGCACCCGAACTCTTAGGAGAGGGTGTAGATATGGTCCACCGTGAATGGGGTGCTTCCCATTCGTAAAGTAGCACCAGACAAAGTGGCATTGACTAGTTACTATAGTAAAATGTTTGTGACTCGGTCAGAGCGCACGGCGTTTGATTACGCGCAGTGGATTGCGGATAAGGTAACTGCTATCGCGATTGATGCTAATAACAACGTTATTACCGATGTTAAGATGGCTGATGTATTCGACTCTAAGTATACGTTACCGCGTCTCTATACTACGTTGGCGATGCGTATTAGTTCATTTACAGCTAAAGAATATACATTCTATTTTGACTACGGGAGACGGTTGGAAACCTTTGGTTTGGACATTATGTCCACTATAGAGAAGCATGCTACCGCTAAAGTCATGTTAGTGCCAGTAGCCAGATCGACTGATGCGATTTTGTTGATGAACACGGCAGGTGAGTTATTAAAGGTAAGTTTAACCGAAACGGACACTGGGGTAACATTACTCGGTAGTTTCGAGTCTTATTTTGGTATCCCTACCGCATCACGGCCTGTGGACGTAGCGGAAGTAGGGATATTCGGTAAGCTAATACCGTTGGGCATAGTACTAGCGCATCAGTTAGGGCTAGGTAATTTATTAGCTACGCTAAATACCAAACATCGCCGTGAGCCTAAAGGAGCGCACCTAACCTTAAGTGAGTCGGAGTTCGCCATACGTTTTGAAGACGAGACATTAGTCGTAGAGCGTACGGGTGTGTCCGAACTGATCTTAGGCGGGTTCTTGCGTTACCACCGTGAAATCAAACGGTATAGCATTTACATGTTTGATAAAAAGGAAGTTTACGCTAACGTATTGGATGCGAATGGCATAGGCGTGCGGTGGGTGCGTGAGTTTGACATGATGTTCAAACTCTGGGTAGATCACATTACTCGCGCTATTCTAGAAGAGATGCGTGAGCCTACGGATTTAGTGTTGTTATTCGTACGTAGTGCTGAGTTACTGCTAACCGACCAATCGCCGCATCAGATGGATATTAGTTTTATGCGGGATAAAGGCTACGAGCGTTTTGCCGGTATGGTTTATTTTGAACTCATCAAAGCAATGCGTGGCTACGCCTCCCGACCTGCTACTGCTAACGCCGCTGTAGATCTTAACCCGCAGGCCGTATGGATGTCTATCCTACAAGACCAGTCGGTGATGCCTATTGAAGAATCCAATCCTATTCACGCTTTACGTGAAAAAGAAGAGGTTATTTATTCAGGCTCTGGCGGACGTACAGCTCGGTCGATGACTGCGGAAGCACGGGTGTTTCATCCAAGTTCTAAGGGTACTGTGTCTGAGGCTACGAAAGATAGTGGTGACGTAGCGACCGTGACCTACGCTACAGCGGATCCGTGTTATAACTCACTACGAGGCACTACTAAACGGTTGACTGAGGATAAAGGTAATGCCTCACGGATCGTCAGTACGTCTATGTTACTCGCGCCAGGTGCGGATCGAGATGACCCTAAACGGGTTAACTTTATTTCCGTACAGAACTCACAGACGACACATTGCGAGGGCTATACACCTGTACCGTGTCGTACTGGCTACGAGCGAGTATTAGCGCATCGTACAGATGATTTGTACGCTAAGACTGCGAGGGTGGATGGTACGGTGACCGCACTATCAGATAAAGTGATTACGGTGACCTATAGTGATGGTGAGGTGGCTAACTACGAGATCGGTCGTCGATTCGGCATCTGGTCTGGTAATGTTATCCCGCATGATGTCACTACTGATCTGAAGGTGGGAGCTACTGTAAAAGCCGGTGATATCCTCATCTATAACAAGCAGTATTTTGTTAGAGATACCTTAGATCCTAGTCAGGTAATATTCAAGACATCATTAATGGCTAGGGTGGTGTTATGGGAGTCTGTGGACACCTTAGAAGACTCGTCGGCTATCACTACAGCGTTAGCTAAGCGCATGACGACACTCTCTACTGAGGTACGGTATATCAAGGTAGCGTTCGATCAAGAAGTCCGTAATTTGGTCAGTGTTAAGGATAATTTAGAACCTGAAAGTATTTTATGTAGGCTCCACAACACAAGTGAGGGTAATACCGAAATATTTGACGATCAATCACTGGCTTTACTGGATTTACTGTCATCATCTGCACCAAAAGCTAAGATGGTTGGGACGGTTGATAAGATCGAGGTTTTATATGCGGGCGAGCTAGACGATATGTCTACCACCTTACGGTTATTAGCTGAACGCTCTGACGCTAACATCAGACGCTTTAATAAGCAGATGGGGTTGCGTGCCGTAGACGGTCGTGTAGAGATTGGCTATAGAGTAGGAGGTCAGCCTTTAGAATCCAATACAGCTATAATAAAGGTATATGTTACAGGTGACGTGGCTATGGGTGTGGGTGATAAATTGGTGTTTTCGCACCAGATGAAATCCATCATCGGACGCGTGTTGACTGGTGAGAACACGACGGCTGACGGGGTACTGATCGATGCTATATTTGCATACGATTCTATCTCTCGGCGGATTGTGAACTCGGCTGAATTGATAGGGACTACTAACTCGCTCTTAATCCATTTAGGTAAGCAGATGGTAGCTGCATACGAATCTGAGTAAACACTGGCTATAGGCGGTAGGGATACTCCCTACCGCTAATTAACGAGGCTTAATATGTCGACTAAACAAAATGAAGTAACCACCCATTTAACACTGGCTAATGCCTGCGAGTTAGCCGTATCTGTGTTAACAGCAATTGTGGGTGAAGAGGTTTCATCGCAGCTCCAAGGAACAGATATGTACGGTAGTGCGTTATGTGAAACGGTGGTAGCGAAATTACAATCTGAATATTCGCACTTAATTAATTAATCAGGAGTCCGTTATGATTAAGTCAGCATGCGTGTCGGCTACCGCATTACTCGCCGAGAAACTATCAGCATCCGGTGTGTTACTAGAACCTTATAGCGGTAATACGCCATTAAGTGATTTGATGAATGCATCATACAACACACTCGTGGATGATCCTGTTTACGTGGATCAAGCCAGCGCATCTGATATCGTTTATCGATTGGCTGAAGCCAGTGGTAATGTTGGTATGGATAAACGCTGTCTACACGATGACGCGTTAAATAAAGCTACCGAAGTGATTAGCAAAGCAGTACGTTTTGATTTACACTTAGCTAAAAACGTTGTGAATCCGTTAATACGCAGCGTGTTAGACAGTGTACATGCGGAACTACGTCAGCGTCCAAACAATATGGCCACTGTACTATCCGTAGTACCTGATAAATACGAAGCGATTTGGAGTAACGCGCTGTTAACGGATCTAGTAGCTCCTTACAGCCAATCGGCTGCGTTTGAAATTAAAGAAGGAGCTAATATCCATCCACAGTTACCTAGCGAAGCTGTCTTAGCTTTACTGAAAACAGGTAGTACGCGGCTAGACGCAGATATCGATAAGTTTGTTAAAGAAGTCGGTGTTGAATTCGTTACGCAGGTCTATACGCAGTTCTTTGTGTTGGCTATGCGTGATGAAGAAGGTGAGTCTGCTCTAAATAGCATGGTAACACTAGACACTGGATTGATTGGCCGTAAGCGTACGCTGTTGGTGCATTTGATGGCGCGCCGATTAGCGGCCGCACCGTTGGAAGGGATTAACATGAATCTCTCTAGCTACGAGTTGCTGATGGCTGAAGTCGTAAACCACACTGGCCGTATTATCAACCGTGTGTTTGAATCCCGTGATCGTACTGGACGCGCTAAGACACTAGTACAACGCTGGCCTGCGCCTAATGCTGAATACATGGTGCGTACGCCTGAGTTAGGTCAATTAGTCGTTAACTACGATATTTACGAAGATTGGTTAAAAGCCGGTGGCACACCAGAGATCTTATTTGGTGCAGCGGTCAGCGACCGTAACGATGGTTATGATCAACTCTTAGCTAAGGCTGAAGAGTATACCGCTATATGGACTAGCCGTGCATCAATGGTTAAATCAGCGCAGCGCAGCAATGTCTATAATAACACTATCTCAGCTATTAAAATCTCAATGGCTAAAGAGATCGTTGCTTTAGATGAAGTTGGGTTAGCTGGGCGTTCACCAGAAGCATTACAGAATCGTTTGCTGCACTGCTTAGGGCTAGTGAGTATTGACTGCATCTCAGATCTCTACGAATGTATCCGTGGTTTAGTGTGTGATGTGTTGTATCCGCATACCAATGCTAAGACGGTATTAACGCGTATTGATTCTGTGGCTAAGGCCAACCCTGAATTATCTATTCGGGAGGCAGGGTTATTAGCGGTAATCGATATTGTTACTGAGTGGGTGGCTAAGCTTGTGTGTGCGACACGCTGATTAATGTAACGGTTTAATACAAGGTGGGCTATGGACATTACGAAACTTAAACGCGACGCGACTAAGGTGCATGACGCGTTGTATGAGACCGATACAGGGCAGTTGATTGCGCGTAAGACGTGTCGGATCTATATACCGACACGGTATAACAACACGAAACTGGCCTCGATCGCCAACGAAATCCGGATTGTAGGTATCTATGCTATTACGGTAGACGATACCTACTATGGTGTATCGTTAACTAATGCAACGATGCAGATCACGCCATCCAGTACCTCTATTGTTAAATTGGATGGGGATGAATATTACGAGTTTACATTTGATGCAGGTAGTGTGATTACGCCGAACTATAATCTTGTTAAAGATTCGTTCTTGGTATATTACATTTACGATGAGATTGTAGCGAAGGGGCATATACCTTGGTACATTAGTTATACGGACTTAGGTAAGTTATTTATATCATCCGTTAAACACGGGGGGTTAGTACTAGGTCCCAACAACACGCCGCTAGAGATGATCGCTGCATCTATTACCCGGAGTAGGGGCGACCGTACTAAGTACTATCGCCACACATTGGATCACATCGAGAACGAGCTCATTAAGCCTCCTGCGTTTATTGCATTCCGTAGTATTATTTACGGACCTACGAACACCACGGCTAAATTCATGGGTGCTTATTTTGAAGAGGGAATGATGTCGGCTTTGGTAAATCCAGCGGAGACTACCGAAGGCGTCGAAACACTTTTACGGCTATAACCAACAGGGGATAACTGCATGTCTAATATCACATACCAGTGTAACGCACTGGTAGGTACTAACAAAACAGGGTCGCTAAAGCCGGATGCGCAGGGATACTATCGGGTTGTTTTAGGGGCTTTGAATTTCTATAACAGCTCGGGGCAGTTTTATCCGCTAAACCCGGAGGTTGAAAAACTATTCGAAGCCAGTAGTATTTTAATGCGCCGGGCATCTACGGGTACGTTACGGTCGGAATACGGACATCCTAAATTCCAACCAGGGATGTCTAAAAAGGATTTCCTGTACCGGATCATGGATATCCATGAGACTAACGTATGTTGCCACATCCATAAAATCGAAATCGATAAGACCAGTGTTAAGGATAAGCAAGGTAACCCGATTGTTACGATTATTGGGTGGATTAAGCCATCTGGCCCACGGGGTGAGGTATTACGGGCGCAACTAGAAGATCCTAAGGAAAACGTTTGTTTCTCGATACGCTCTATTACGGACGATTATCTGGATGCTAGCGGACGGATCTTAAAAGTTATTCGTGAGATTTATACTTGGGACTACGTTAATGAGCCTGGTATTAGTATCGCTAATAAATGGGCTTCGCCGTCACTAGAAGCTGTAGTGGATTTAAGCTTCACACGTGAGCATATGGTATTAGCGCGTAACATGGCGCAGCGTATGAATCTAGGGATGGAATCAGATGTCGCATCTAATTTAACTCGAACGATGCAAACGCTAGGTTGGGATAAACCCACACCGGCTACAACATCGTCTGGGTTGATATTGCCGCCGTCTGCTAAATGGTAATAACGCTAAAGGATGGCCTAGGCCATCCTTTAGTAATATGCCGTGATTCTATAATAATTAGCATATATATTATTTACAGGACAGCCATTAAATTAAAATGTTTACTGGTTATCTGATGTTAGGGTTAGCCTACCATCGCTTATCATACACTATAAAACTGAGTCCGTGTAGCTCATCTACTTAAACTAATGGAGACTATCATGTCTGTTACTAAACCATCCAAAACTGTTTCGTCCATCGCAGCCCAGATCCGTCCATTGATGACTGCTAACGGTGATGTGATTAATGCTGGCGATAACCTGTATGAGTCTACGTTAGAAGGCACTGGGTTGACACTGGCTCAGGTTAAACAAACGCACGATCACCGCCAAGCATTCCAAGCGGCTACGCACTTAGTAGCAGGTGAGTTAATGCAGCAAGCTATGAGCGAAAACTCCGAACTGACTCAGATGTCCTTTGAAACCAAGATAGGTGAGGACGTCGTATCATTTGCCGCTACACGCGGTACTGATGCTACTACGCCTATTAACTTTATTGGTGCATATGTAGCAACTGACCATAATCGCGATATTGAAGCTGTCAGTCACGTATTACGCACAGCTGCTAAACGCGCAGCTACAGCCTAAACCATTACCACTGGTAACGAGCGCATGTACGCTCGTTACCAGTAACTACCCATTTATATTTTTACGAGACCATTAACATGTCAACCACTAATTTTAGAATCTGGACTAACTGTAATAGTGCGGCTACTGAAAAAGCCATTGCAGACTACCGTGCTGCGGTAGGCGCTGATTTAAGCGATCGAGTAATTGAAACCTTCGGTATGCATGCCTCTAAACTAGGGGTGGTGTCGTTCGTTAATGTGCTACCTACTATCCCAGGACATCAAGTCCGTACGTTGATACCGATGCCAGTAGGCGGGTATGTCATTAACGATGAAGAATATCTGGATGATGTGGAGCCATTAGTTACACGCGCTGCTGCGGAGGGTTGGTTTAGTAATGACCCTGAGTTTGTGGATATATTAGAAGCGATAGCTAACGGCGATCTACGGGCTACGGCTACTGTAGGTAGCAACATGATCGTTGATGATACGCCGGTAGTAATGCCTAGACCGTTCTATTTGATCGTTTGGGATCCTAAGGAGATTTACGCTTCGATAACGGAAGCTAAACTACCAGAGCACCGGATGCTGACCATTATGCATAACCCGCATACATCACACTTTCTATCGTTCGCAGATATGATGGCTAAAGAATCCTGGCATCCATCTGTGTTTTTATCTGCGGTGGATCAGCAGCGTTGCTGTGATACGGACAGCGCATGGATGATCATCTACGCGAGTGAATCCGATTACGTCGATGGCGAAATGGTACAGTGTACGGTACTGATCGCCTCTACGTTGACTCGTCTTAATGAGTTAATTACTATCCACGAAACTAACCTAAAAGGTGCCAGTAATGAAAGTAAGTTATAATAGCCACGTAGATGGTGCGGGTAAGATATCGATGTGGGTGGATGACTTCGATGATTTGATAGTACGCGCCTACAACGGAGACCAATGTCTGCGGTTTCTTAAACAGGAGATCTATCGTCAGTTAAACCTATTAATGGCGCAACGTTTGCCTATACAACCGTGGACGCCTCCTAAGGATGGCCAGTTTACTATAGCGTTGGGTATCTTAGTTACGCTAAAGATAGAGCTACACAACCTGATGATTCGCCGTCAGCTTGATGCGGACGACCTCGCTGAAACGATGGGCTGGGATATCAGTGTAATCCGCCGGGTGTTGGATCTGGATATGTATATAGGCCCTGATACCGTAGTGCAGGTTATCGAAGCAATCTGTGGTAAGTTTACTATGTCTGTGGATCTGGATATGTACGTAGGCTCTGATACCGTGGTACAGGTTATGGACGAGCTGGTGGCTCGCACTGGACTAACGCCTACGGAAACGTGTATTACCATGGAATCTGCTGACGAGTGATTAAATGCCGACTACTATGTTTGGGAGACGTATTAAACACGCGCGTATAGATTCTAATCTGCGTTTAAAAGATATGGCGTTACAGTTGGGTGTTACGTCTTCTTACATAAACAAAATGGAGTCTGGCACAGCGCATATATCTGACGACTGGGTTGTTAAACTACAGGAGTTTTTCGGTCTACGCGGTATAGCACTCACTGATCTTGTACTATTAGCCGATCTATCGAATGGCGTGGTGCGGATTAATAAACTATCATTCGAACACCAGCTTTTAGTGGTTAAGTTGGCACACGGTGCATTTACCGAAGACGAACTTAGCCGTATTAATACACTACTGGGATTACTACCATGAAGGCAGTTATAGGACTCATACTCCTGGTGTTGTTTATGTTTGCAGTACTGGGTTTTATAGCGGGATGGTTTACTAAGTCAGGAGCTGTTAAGATCCCTGGTAACCTAAAGACCTGGCCGCTGTTAAAATTGTTTTTGGGATCCATGGGGTTGGCGGTTATCGTACTGATCTACATGGGTATTTATCGATTAGCACTGGATATGTTTCCAGGAGGGTTATGATGTCTGATACCGTGGTAGCACCCAAGCCGACCTTTATGGCGTTTCTATCCCTGAACTATTATCCCAAAGGCGGTATATCCGATCTAGTGGGTGTATACCCCACACAGGACGAAGCTATCGAACAGCTCGTAGCAGCCGCGCAGCGACACTACGACTCCAGCCCTAATAACATATTCGGTGGGCAGGATGCGCATATCTGGAACATCGAAACCCAAACCACGGTCTGGGAGGATACTGACTATAAACCCCGCCTCCCTATCAACGGCACTATTAACAAATCGAGGTAATTACCATGCACGAACCAGGCGAATCGCGCGGGTCTCCCGCACTTAGACAACTAATTGAATTCTGTATGCATCTGACTATTAGTCCAACTGCGCGGCTACAGGATTACTTGGCTTTTATTAACGCTACTGAAGCCAACGGGGATTATCTATTTATCCAGGTGTATCTGGATAAAAAATCAAATGTGATTGGCTCTAAAGAATACTACCTAGGAGTGCATGATCTACGCGATCCACCAGTCGATACGCAATACGTTGTAGTTATGGCCACTGAGCGTAATGACGTTGTTATGGAAGGCGTACCTACCATTTTTACGTATGGTACGATATTGGCTACCAACGCCGAACGCGTAATGCTAAGTCTGGCCTTAACACAGCTATTAGACCAGCTAGGTATACCCATGGTATTGCCGTTGCGGCGGCGGTTCGATGCGGTTATGATTACTGAAGTTATACACGCTATTAATGCTGCGCTTAAAGATAGGGCATCACAGTCGGAGGGTATGTCGTGAAATTATTATTCGTATTAATCGTGTTATTAGTAGGGTGTAGCACGTGAGTGAGTATACTGAGCGCGCAAGCGCATTTGCTTTAAAGGCACACGGCGCTGAAATGCGCCGAGGTGGTGAAGAACCTTACTACAACCACGTTAAACGTGTGGGTGATGCCGTAGGTCGTGTAGTAGGGATCAGTGATGATGCTACAGCAGCTGGGTATTTGCACGATGTCTTCGAGAATACCGCCGTTACGTATAACGCGCTACGCGCAGCAGGATTCACCGAACGTACGTGTCATCTCACCCACCAGTTAACCCGGCGTGTGGGTGAATCTTATAACGAGTATATCGCACGGTTAATTAGTACTAACGATATCGAGTTACTCTATATCAAGTTAAAGGATAATGATGATAACTCTATTGTTAATCCACTCTTTATATTGCAAGGTATGGATAACGGTATACTGCGATATGCTAAGTCTAAGATAAAACTAATCGATGCTATCCGGGATCTATATCCAGCATGGCAATCCCCTACCAAACTCCAGAGATACTAACATGTTTAAATCTAAACTCACCACCGAACAACGTGCAGCTATTAACGCAGTACGCGCGCGCCTTATTGACAAAGGCATTATGTGTAATCTCAGCGACATCCGGATGTCACTGATCGTAACTGCTGTAAACAAAATGATTATGGAGTTGTTCCCTGCCTCCGGTAAATACTGGACTATCAGCATTACTGGCTGGTACTATAAAGTAGATACCGCTGATCACTGCTTCACCAACGGGTACCACCACCAGATTCATACGCTGATGGCATTGTTTTTGTACTATGAGTATTTGGAACACCTAACTTACGGGCACGTAGGCATGTTGACACTGAAGCAACGCTGGGAAGCACAGACTATAGTTATCGCATTAGCATGGCATGATCATGCACACTCACAAGGCGCTACGGATGATGACGCTAATATTAAGCGCGCGTTGGCGCCATTTGCAGAGGTCTACGAAGGTGAAGAATACCCAGTAGTGTTTTCTAGCGGTACGCGTCAGTGGGCGGGGTTGGTGTTAGATGATATTCGGGATACCGTACCCACCCAGTTCTTGGGTGAGTCAGGTAACGAAGAACTCATGGCGGTGTTTCTCGATACGGTAGCGCGGTTGATAGGTAGTACGCGTTATCCGTACGAATCGGATGTAGTAGAGCCTGACGAAGGCTTAATGCGCGACCTAGATCGTCTGTCTATGATTACACCGTGTTGGTTTGATTTAGTATATATCGGTTTGTATAACGAGATCTACTCAAATGCTAAGCAGGATCCAATGGACTTCAAAACGTTCTGTATGCAGCAACACCAGTTCACTACTACGTTTAAATATTACAATCATCAGTACGCCTACTACCTAGATGGTTCAGGGCGCACGACCGTTATAACCCATCGGTCGAAGCATATCGCTGACCTAATGCGCGTAGATGGCAATCTCATTAACTAAGAGTATACTACCATGACAGTGGTTATTAGTACCGACGCTAATACGATTATGATTACGAGTGGTGTTGAGGAATATGAGCGCTTACGGGCACATATCCTCGCAGCTTTTCCTAATTATAAGGTAATACATTTCCAGTCGATGCTGAGCGATACTTCGGCGCCAATCAGCCAGGCACTTGAAGGCAAGTTCACGTTATCGCCTGAACTCTATGATACATTACGGCACTGCCTACCAGATCATACCACGTCTCAAAATAAGGCCGCGCGTTTGTTAGGGAAATCTGAGCCACAAGTCGAGGTAACCCTGGACTCTGGACGTGGTTCACTTATTTTAGTAGAACCTCGATCACCTGGTAAAACTATTGGCAATATCGGAGACTTACTGGACGCAGCCCGTGTATACGGTGAATTACCGCATCCAGCGTTAGGAGCAGTGCATCGTACTAATGCCGAGTTTGATGTACGTTGGGAAAACATACCGACGTGGCTGAATCCACGACAACTCGGGAAAACTCGGATTGTTAACCGGATGCTGGCCGATAAGCACCGTTCGGCTAAGGTAGTTGCTAAGGAACGTGTGCGGGCGTTAAACCAGCACATCGATACGACGTATATTGGTAACTACCCTACCGGTACGATACCTAAGCGTACACCGTTCGATGCGGCTTCGCTGTATGAAGAAACCTTGAGTTTCATTATACCCTGCCGTGGTAGCGCTTTAACTAAACGTATTGATCTGGATAAACGCAACTGTAAAGAACGCGCTTATACGGAACTAGCGTCGAAGGCTAAGGTAATTTACCACTGTGTTTGGCATGCTGATCGATTACTTAAATGGGCGGTGTTCAAAGCCTAAGGGCATAACCTAACGAAAGGACTGCGTAAGCAGTCCTTTCTTTTTTATGTCTTTTAGTAAGATATGTATTATTAACGGATAACTTTTTATGACTAACCTTATTATTGATCGGTACGTAGAGTTACGGGCGCTACTACAACTTCACGATGAGCTGTTTAACATCGGCAAGCCTAAAATTACAGATGCTGAATATGATGCGCTCTATCAAGAAGGACTAATGATAGAACGCCAGCATCCAGGCATTACGGAAACCTACGTAGGTCTGGATACTATCATTCCACATGACACGGTGATGCCTGCCAAAGAGGTTAAACATACTGTGCCGATGTTGTCTTTAGACAAATGTTATTTCACGGAAGATTTGTTAACGTTTGAACGTAAATTGCTAGCTGTATTACCGTCTAAGTTAGAGGCTAAGCTTAACTACGTGGTAGACTTCAAACACGATGGCATGGCTATCGAAGGACTTTACCGAAACGGTCAGTTCGTGCGGTTAGCTACGCGAGGTAGCGGTGCTATAGGTGAACAAATAACCTATGCTTACGACCGCATTAGCGGCATGCCTAAGACTATAGCACTTACGGGTGATGTATATATACGGGGCGAGGCTGTAATGGGCTATAGGACGCTCCAGGTGATCAATCTCACTCGGTCGACTGACGAGCAGTACAGTAACGCCAGAAACGCCACGGCAGGGCTTCTAAGGGCTCTCAGTGAGCCTACGTACGTACAACCTATACAGTTCACTGCTTACTCTATCCATGGTGATACTATTCCTGATCTCACGGTAGAACAGCAGTATAAATTACTGGTAGATAATGGCTTCCAGCTGTTTAATGGCTGGGTTGTTTATAGTACCATGGCTGAGATCATAGCGGACATCGAACACTGGCGTACCGCTGGGGCGGAAATGGATACGCCTACGGATGGTATTGTTATTAAGATTAACGATCCGATAATCCAGCGATCGCTGGGCGAGACCACTAAATACCCTAAATGGGCGATAGCCTTTAAATGGGCTAATGTTACTGCTAAGACACGACTGCGTAAGGTAGAATGGTCTATGGGGCGCACGGGCGTATTAACGCCCGTAGGGATATTGGATCCGGTAGAGATTAACAATGTAGTGGTGTCACGGGTAAATCTCTACAACCCTGATGAGATCCGACGCTTAGGGTTAGGTTTCGGCCACGAGGTATTAATAGCGCGTGCTGGCAGCGTGATCCCTAAGGTTATCGCTAACTTATACCCAGCTAATGCGGCAACTAAGTTTATTAGTATCCCACGTAGTTGTCCGTATTGTGAGTCGACTCTTATAACTGACGGTGGGTTGTTGTATTGTCCTGATAAAGTAAACTGTGCTGAACAAAACATAGCCAGACTTACATGGTTTTTATCGCCCAACGGATTAGATATCGATGGTGTCTCTACGGAAACCGTTAGGCTGCTTTATACTAGCGGTACTGTTAAGGACTACGTGGATATATTCAAAATAGCTAAAGGGGAAATTACGATACCTAAACTGTATAATGAGCACTGGCTAGTACAGGAATTCGTTAGTAAGTTACGCGGGTTGCGGTCGATCACCTACCACGGTTTGATAGCGGGGTTGGGTATATCCGGTGTAGGGAGACAGACAGCGTTAACAATCGCCCGACGGTATCCTACCATCGATGATTTGCTAAACACCACTGTAGAAGCATTAGAAGAACTACCGGGTATAGGGACTGGAACAGCGGTTACTATTATGGTAACTTTGGCTGACTTTAGAATGCGTGATATATTAGCAGGTATTACCTCGCGTATCCGCGTGGATAATGAATCAGGGGTGTTGTGTGGTCAGCGGTGGTGTTTTACGGGGACGTTTGAAACTATTGACCGGGCGCAGACGACTGCACTCCTACGTAGTCTAGGCGCTAACGTCACTAATACAGTTAGTAAAAATACCAAGGCACTAGTAGCGGGTAATAATCCTGGGGCTAAACTAGGGCATGCATTAGCATTAGGCGTACCTGTCTATACGGAAACCATATTGAAGGACTATTTGGATTCGATTACTAAGTAGGTATATATTATCACTAGGAGTGTACACACACTCCTATTATTAACACGAGGGTTATTAACATGCCGAACGTATACACGCAAAACGATGCCTATTTTAAAATCTGTGTGGCTAGTATATCGACTAATGCAGGACGTAATTGTCTTGGTGGGGACTGTATGGCTTGGGTGGATGAAGTTGTTATGGAAGCCGACCCTAAAGACATTGTGCCTAAGACTGGCGTTGAGTCAGTGCGACCCGTTAAACGCATACCCGTAAAGACGGGTAAGGGTTACTGCGGATTAGTTCGATAATTTTGGAGTATTAAACATGTCACTATTATTGGAGGCGCTGCTAGCGCTTAACGCAACGGGGGTGACGGGACAGCGCGGCGGATGTGATGAACATTGGCTGTTAGAACTACCCGTAGGAGCTATCTATTATCAGTTAGTAGAAAATGATCACGCGGCTGTACTACACGCTATCGGTACGGTGTTGTTACGTCGACCAGCATGGTCACTTGAACTTTATGCTAATGGCGATTTTAAAGATACACCTGGGCGTATACGGTTTATGATGTTAGAGGCATTACCACCGACTAACCAGACGCAGTGTATTGCATTTAGTGTGTTGGTAACTAAAGAGCCGTTACTGAAGGACTTTCTGCTTATAGAGCTTATACCTGTACGCCGGCCCGACGGTACATTAATTTGGGATTTATTTACCATAGTAACGGATGACTCTGAATTGGTTATCCAGTTGAAAATGGTACTAGATCGCATGGCCAGAGAAAAGGAGGAGTCATGTGCTACTACGTAAACGGGTATATGTTCCCGTATATTGATCCACGTGCGCGTAAACCCCTTACGCGTCGTACTATTACTAGGCGTTTTGGAGCATTGAGCTTAAAACGCTTTAGAGGCAGTAGTTCACGTAGCCGGAGTTTTTATAAACCTCAGCTACATCAGATTGAACTACGTACTAAATACTATCATGCTAAAGGACGTATCCCATGGATGCATTAACTAAAACCGATCTATACGCGCCAGGCGTATGGTGTACCTTAAGCCCTTATGGCGACATAGGTATGGATCCTGACGTGCGGCCATTCTTAAACGCTAACCGCGTCATTATCGTCAAACGCACCAAGTCTGGCCTAATCCAAATACGACTACCGGGTGATTATAAAAACACCATTAGTGTGCCGCAGCGTAATGTAGATATTATTCCGGCAGAACGTCTCCGTCAATCTGCTGGTTTTATAGATTACGATGTGGTAGTACGTACAGATATGTTAGCAGCACGCATGGTACCGGAGGGTCCGGAATACGAAGCTATCCGGACGTTGTTTGATTTAGAAGACCTGTTTGCCGGGTTACATGAAGCGTCCGTACGAGTACATGCACGTCGACGGGCAGAGGCAGCACAGCTCTGTCGCCGGCGACTGCACCGTAGATTACAATCTAACCGACGTATTAAATGGCGCGGGCAGCTGATACGCGCCACACCCCAGGCCGATACACGCCGTTACTTAATAGAGGCACGTAAAAGATGCTGGAATCAATAGATCCATCTCCCCTAGGTAGTATCCAAGACTTCGTGCAAACCATGCGTGATCGGATGGCTGTGGCGTTAGGTGTGCCAGTTGAATTGTTGTCCACACCTATGTCGGCTCATGAATACACTAGTCCGACTGTGCCGAACTCCGTTGAGTTTAACCAGTCTGTACTACGCATGCATAGACGAGTTATTCGATATATTAAACTTACCTCACGGCGATTGATGTTAATCGCTAACCACCGTATCAGTAAACGTGTACTGTATAGACGACGTAAAAACACGATACACACCCGCAATCGTAAATCAAGAGAGCCTACCTATGCAACCCGAGTTGACACTTATACCTTTAGACAGCGTATTAACGATAGCAGAACCGCTATGTCCGTTTACCCAGTATCCTGAATTACGCACTATTTGGGATGATCCAGAGTATACAGCTGGCGCCATCGTAGCTACTATCGATTGGCAGACTAACGACTGTCATAATCCGGGTGGTATCTGGTTAATTAAACAAGGGGCAGTAGTCATCGGGATTACTGGATGGTTTCTGGGGGAAGATGATGAAGCGATACTGCGTTGGACAGGGATTGTGCCTAGCTATCGTAAACTTGGGCTGGGTAAGCGATCGCTAGCGCTATTAGAGACTGCTTTACCGGAAGGTATACGATATCTGGTAGAAATATCATTTAGCACTAAGTCACAGGAGTGGTTTTTACAGAACGGTTTTGAATACGTGACTAGCGATTATGCGACGACGCGAATATTAGCAACGAGTGTAATCGATAATGACTCGCCCGATGCATTAGAAACACCAATAACAACACGGGTTTTATTTAAAGCTCGAACATTAGGATATAGTAATGGCACAGATTGTAATAACGATTAGCAACACTGCTAATCATTCGGATAAAGCCACAGTGACTGATTGGTTTGGCTTACGTAAACGCGTTTATCATAGCGCGTATAACGACGTGCGTGGATTACGCGATTGGTTCAACATCGCTACGGGTGAATTCGTAGGGGGTGAACTCCGCGATGAGTTGAACGACGCGTGGTTTGACACGATATTAAAAGAAGGCGGTATTCCTTTTAGGGATACCTCATTAGACGGTCGTAGTCACGGCCTATAGGGAGTAATTATGCAACACGTGATGATACTGGGTGCTAAGTTTAACATCATCGAATACGGTCTATGGTTAGGCGCCGCGATTACAGCATACTCTCAACGTACCCGCCAGGACTGGTTTTTATCGAAGCCGTTGAAACCGGTCTATGGCCTGTATTCGCCATCCAGACCAAATACAGTTATAGTGCCTGTAACTACTAGCCATACCCGTAATGGTGGCACTGCTATAGGTATTGAGTTAATGGAAGTACATGCTGTGTCGAACGCGGACGATACCCAATCCGTCGTTACCATCAGAGCATTTTTAATGACTGAGTTTGAGTTAAGTATAGAGGACTGGTGTTCCGTATCGGTTGATTCCGAGGAACTAGGGATACTAACCGGACGTACACATAGTGCCGCAATCTGCGGCTAATTTAACTGAGGATAGATACAATGACTGCGTATTATGATATTTATGCAGACGGCCCTAAACCCGACTGGTACGCCGCTGCCGTGAGTGCGCATGCTTCTTATACAACTACCGATGTTGGGTTGTCTGAATGGTTAACTGCCTGGCGGGCTGCGGTAGAACATGAACGCGCTATTACCAAAACCGGGTTAGACAGAGAGGCCCTAATGCGTGTATTGGGGAAGGTCTGCGACAGTGTATGGGGTGAGTTAGTAGGTAACTGTGATTTAACGATCACTGAGTTTATGGAACGTAGTGAGAGCCTAATGCGTAGTCGGGTAAACGAGGCAATAGACCGTACTATAGACTCCGTAGATGTTTATGCTACGGATAATACCGTTGGGTATACCTGGAATGCGCGGTTCACGATTACACCGGGACTCGCACTGACTATCACTAATTACCGTTCGCCGCTGACGCACGGTGGAGAATATGGCGATGGGGAAGGGTAAAAAGCTAGCGGAGCGTCAGGTAACTGATAGCTACGAAGTACGTTTGACGTATCTACGGTCGGACGGTTATTGGATGGGTGCTACGGTAATAATACCCATGGCGGGTAAATCCAACCACGATGCAGCTGCTGCGAAAGCACTCCACCAGTACGGCCCTACCGCTAAAGTGGTTAGCGTAATCTATCGGTGATGCACTCTGACTGTAATTAATTACCGATATACATTATTAACCTGTAATGTCAACTCACGCTATACAGTACAACCTTAGCTGTACTGTATAGACTACCTACTTTTAACTATTGGAATACTAAGATGTATCAAGAACTAATTGACGAATTACGGTACCCGCACCCGATCAGTGAGATCACTGGGTATCACACCAACGAAGGTTGGTTTTGTATTGGCTCTAAAGATGTACCAGCCTATAAAGCCTTTGCTATCACTGAAGCATTAAATGACGGTGAGTTTACCGAACTGTGCAGACTCGTGTCGATACGTTTACACGACCTAGATATTAACGGTCCGGTTAACGTCGAGTATTTGCGTAAGTTAGCTGCGGCAGCCACACCTGGTCCATGGCATGTCGTACCTGCGACCGGATCGATCTTTACATCAGCCGGGATATTAGTTACAGGTCTGTCGCCCACACGACCGGGTATTGCTAGTAAAGAAGACGCTGATTACATCGCAGCGGTGAACCCTGGCGTGCTAACGCGTTTACTCGCACCTCAGTTTAAAGTACGCGTCGTACGGATGACTGAATCACATCAGGTTACTTATTGGGTTTATTTGACCAATGCAGACCGACCTGTTAACCCTAAATGGAGTGACTCAGCTGGTCTGATTACACCGTTTAAACATACGAACTTGGACTACGCGAATCAAGAAGCCGCTGACTGGGCAGAGTTCTTAGGTGTAGAGTTTACGCCGTACGTAGATACTATCGATCGAGAGGCCGAACAACGTGCGATAGCCTCAGCGCAGGCTGCTATCAACAGCATTTAGGTAGACCGATTCTGGTCTACCGTTATATTTTAACCACGGGACATTACTATCATGAATGCATTAGACCCGCAACTCGTACTCAGTAACCCTGAGGCGTACACCAACATCGAATCTGTCCGTGCCTTAGCTACCGCTTTAATGCTCGCTAAAGTAGTTACGCCTGATCCTTTTAATTTAGTCACTCAAGCACTTATTAGAGCGGGTGTGTTAGCATTAAAAGAGGCTACTGTGTGGGATAACGAGATTATTTATCATACACGTAATTACGAGTCGGTTAAGGCACTATCGCCGGAATATGCAATTGTCTTTATGGTATCTAACAAAGGTGCTGTGTCAGCACACGCCGGGTTAGTGTCTAACCTGATGCTGTTAGAGTGTTCCAGTATACGAACGGCGGTAGTGGTAAGCGGATGCGATACCGATGCCTCACCCGCACGCATCGATGTATACGGCACTTTAGGCACAGATACGGAAGCGGACCTGGAATTGATCTCGGCTGAATATCATTTAGATAGTCATGAAATCTACCGTGCACGACGGGCATTTGATGAAGCTATGTTGGATGGATACGAAGATGTTTCACGTCAGCTAGCTAATCCGACTAACTACAATGATAGTCGTTTGCAGCAAATATGGTTAGCCTGGCGTGACGGCTGGATTCTAGGTATCCGTTCACTGCAACTGGCCTAAGGGGTTTTAGATGAATACGTACAGCGGCGCCTTAGACATGGCGCAGCGTGGGCACTTTATGACACGCATGAAATGGGTCGTAGCAGGTAAATCTATTATTGTCTTTATCCATAAGTGGGATAAGGTTACGGTGGATGCTCCTACGACTGAGTTGATGCAGCAGTTGGGTGTAGCGGCTATAGCGCCATCATTTGCTTGCACTACAGCCGATGGCCGATTACACTTCGGATGGCTTCCTACGCATTGTGATCAGTTGGCTGATGACTGGGTATCGTTAGGCGGTGTACCTAGTGCAGTCGGGCCTTGTATGCAGCGTTATCTAGCGCGGTATTGGGCTAATAAACATTCTTAATAACACAACGGTAGGGCTAACCTTACCGTCTTTTAACTAGCGGGACACTATCATGAATATAGACATTAACCACGTTGTAGCACACCCTGACCAATATCTTAATGTAGAAGCGGTCAGTCTCTTAGCCAAGACTATTAAGTCCAAAATACCCGATCGCCATATACTGTCTAAAGAGGCCTTGTTGGCTGAACGCTTAGAAAAAGCGTTCACGTGCTGTTTAACTAATTTAGACGTACGTACCGTATCAATAGTATCGCAGCCACCGCAGGTATGTGCTGACACACATCATCGTAATCCCGGGCATTATACGTACGGCATGTTGCGCGTAGTACAGCTAGCGTACGTCGTATACATCGATGACCGTACAGAAGTCATCGTATTAGATCCGGCCAAACTCTGGCCATTTGAGACAATGCCTACAGTACGGTCAGCTTTAGTAGTTAGTGGTGGCACCGCAGTGGATGTTGATTATATCCGTGATCAAACCGCTACATTTTACACGACGATTGATCCTGCCGATATGGATGCCATTAAACAGGAATATCGTTTGCTGACAGTCATTACTGGTTCAGACGAGTGGGATATCGCAGCTGTGCGTAAACTATTTGAACGCTGGGTTGAAGACAGCGTGGATCGTGAAGCGGATGGTTCGTATGAACAGTACACCACCGATGAACAATGGAAAGGCTGGGTCGGTATGTATGGCTGGTTAAAGGACCACCATATCGATGTAAATGGGTTGGAGGGGCTATGAGCTTAAATCAAGCTTTAAATGAGCTGACTAAAGGCATTGATACATTAACCGATACCGTTATCCGTAATAAATGGCTAGGGTTAGCTAAATTACGGTTAGCTACCACTAACCTCTGGGCTGATACAGCTGAACAGGTTATTAGTATTGCTACGCTTAAACTCATCGGCGTAGCTGGGGCGGTTATGTTTACAGCCACACGCGGTAGCGAAGGTATGGATCCAGTAGTCCGCACTATAGTACTGTCCAGCGGCGAGAACTATCAGTTCGATGATAGTATTGCATTTATGATAGTCGTGCCGATTACAGAGAACGCTACTACTGGTCGGTATGAGTCAATGCCAGTGTCTCTATATAAGTGTCCTACTGAAGTACGGCGGGTAGGCTATTATCTAAGCCGTATGACGGGTGAGTGCGGGTTTGATAACGAGCACGTCGCTAAGGCACGTAAGTTATTCGAAGCTATATGGTCTGGCCAAACGCTTGTACGTGATCCTACGGACCCAAGCGATTATTGCGATCGTGATATTGAAATAGCTTGGCATTATTTTCTACGGGGTTTTAACGACGGACGTAATGTCACTTAACTAATCGAGGTTACTATGGATCAAGCATACTTACTGCCTTTACACGTCTATATTCAGTTACACGACGTTTACAAACCCAGTCGCCGTGCGGCCTATTTTTTCAACGACGATAACTCTATCCAGATACAGGATGGTATGGACTCACGCGTATGGCAGCCGCATGATATACTGTTAGAGTTATTACCACTGGCTAAAACTATAGCCTCAGTATTATCTGCTGGCGATAATATCGGCACATCCCGCTACGCTGATATTATCGTGAAAGATACTATTCACGAAATCTGTAAGCATTTCGGGTTAGCGGTACGAATGCCTGCTGACCAATACTGGGTATTTGTACGGTCTACGCTGCTAAAGCTCTGGTGGTGTTACGGGTTTTCTGGCATCGTGCAAACGTTCAAGTTCGATACTGAACCAGACTCAGAGTTGTTACGTATAATACACGAAGCGGGCAATGCTGTAGGGTGTAGTGTGCCGGTGACCGGTGACATGGCCAACTACGGGATACTATTAACCACGGTCGTGAAACAGATAGACGTGTTTCATAAAACCTATAACGATCCGAGATATAAAGCATGAGTCAGCATCATCGTAGCATTATCTACTCGCCGGGTACGGGGTCACGCATGTCAGGGCATATGACTGCCGCTGAGTGGCGGGATAAATTTAAGAGCTCGGCGTGGCTGTACAACCCATGGACGGGTGCTGCCCGTAGCGCTAGTGATGTAGCTAATGACCTGTTCGGGCTCAATATAGAATCTGTATTTAGTCCGCCTATCGGGGTTATGAGTCCCGATCGTTCAGTATGGACGTGTATGGATGCCGGTGATTCATTATCGCTTACTATTATTAACCAGGCTATACAGGTCGTTGTTAACGGCGACTTAACGTATATCCAATTAGGCGGTGATATTAAAGACTTAATAGTTACCACTAGAGAACAACAGCGCGACTTAGTACAAACTGCGGTTAAACGCGCTACTACTTAAGCCCAACTATGGAGTTTACTACCATGTCAGTACTACCTACAGTGTCTAATGACAAATCACCATGTCTGTATTTTTGGCCGGATAACGGCGAACGCGCGTCCGGCACTATCCTTACCACGGTTCAAGAATGGCGTAAGGTGCATGCCGATAAAGCATGGCTATATAATCCATGGACTGGCCATGCCCGGTTCTCTAAAGACGTAGCTGAGGACGTATATGGCCTAAAGCTAGTACCGCCTGATTTAGTGGAAACCGGCCGGGTTATGCGGTATGAGTTTAATGAGTCTCCTGGGTGTAATTATACCGCAACGATTGATTCGTTAAATCAAGCACTTGTAGATTTAGGGTCTGGTAAATTAACCAGCATTACATTAACGGGAGTTACAGCGGGGTTACTGGTGACGACACGCGAGTGGTACGCACTAACCCTGGAGGAACATAATCGACTCATTACCAAACTTAGTGCGTACAATGCAGCGGTTAAAGCGCCGTTACAATTCGCTATACCGTACTTCGATGTTAGTGAAGCTGAATTAGCCTCGCTCAATGCCGTATTACGTAATGCTGGTACTACCCCGACTTCTTTAGCGTTAAACGGGGTGTTATCTGGGTTAGCTGTAGTGCGGGCTGATGATAAGCACGAAGCTGCTGAAAAGATATTAGGGCTGATGAATGATAACTCTACGCTACGTCAATGTATCGAACGTACGCAGGTGGTGTTAGATGATCTTAACGATACACTACAGGCAGCAGTAGCTGCACCGGCAGGTGCGGGATGAACTCAACTACTGTGATGATACGGCGCGGTGCGCCTCCTCAGTCAATCCGTGAGTTAATTAAAGCCTGCGCCGAAGATCCCGTATCGATTGAGCTTATAGGCGATGTGAAAGAATTAGCTAAACGGATTAGTCCGGTAGAGTTACTAGAATACGATACGTTGTTGCAGGAGAACCTAATATTAGGTGTTAAGCTACGCGAGGCTGAAAAACAGATAGTGCAGCTAGAAGCTGAGATGTCCGATTTACAAATGTCCATTGGCGCGCAGCCCTGGTCATAACTCTTTATTACTAACGTAGGAATTCATCATGATCGCGTCTATTCAAGATATCATCGACCATCCAGAAGCTCACTTAAATGCTGAGACGCTACGCGAATTAGCTACTCGTGTACAACAACTAGCCTACTCTCAGGAAGGACCTAAGTTTGTACGGACTGAGGCTACGGAACCGGCACGTAAGTCCAATCACTACATGGAAGCTATGATGTCGTTAACGCAGCGCTGTGCGTATAGCAAAAGTGAAATCGCTTTGTTGATAGCGGAGCAGGCTTTAGCGCGTGAGAACGCTGAGATACAACTTGCTAAAAGAAACCAGATGCCGCGATTAGCGCCGTTTACTAATCTATCGGTATTGCAAGAGCCTAACAAACTCCACGTATTGGTAGCAGGCCCTACTAATACGGGTAAGACTCTATTACTAAACAAAATCTGCGAATGGCTACAGTCTACCTATGGGGTGGAGGCTCGCTGTAATCATTTACTACAGGAGCCTCAGCAGTTTTTTCCAGCGGATAAAGTGCGCCACGAACAATCATTAACGGCGGCATTACATCACCGCGAGGTAATACTATCGGAAATCCATCTATATCCGCCAGCGGACGGACTGTCTATAGTTATCCCGGGTTGGTTTGAAACACCACTACCAACACCAGAGTCAGTACTCGATAAAGTAGAAGGTGATGCAGCAATGCGTGACTTTACGAATAACTGGGAAGGCGATGCCGAACCAGTGCTGGAACCACGTGATGAAGGTCCTAAGGTCTACGGTCAGTCACGCGGTGTGGTGGTGTCTGACTCTAGCGTTAACTATAGCCATACTCCGGTCCCTGGTGTGTCTGCTGAAGCCTATAATAAATGGGCGGATGATCACATCGTGGATAAGCATATTAATCTTACTTAAACGATACTAGGAGATAGGGTTACCCTATCTCCTAACGGAGGATTTATGTGCACGCCACATACTGAGTTTTACATGTTAGTAGCTGGCGTTCTAATGCTAGTTATATTTGGTATTGTCATACAGTCTGTTATCTACGTCTATCGACCACGGTATCCGTTTATGGCACCTGTAGTTGGTGGTCGCTCCACTACACCGCCTGAGTTTAAGCCCGCTTTCGCGCCGTTAGATACAACTGCCACCATTAATGGTTCATTGAGTACTGATTCCGTGGACTTAATGAATAAGTATAGGGTCGGTAGGTTAGATAGACTAAAAGACGGTGATCGTTTTATTGGGCTCTTTAATAACGGACAGTGCGGTAGATGTCGTGTAGTTATTGATACATGCAGTCTGCCGATGGTTTTAGATACCCTGTCGGTATACACGGAACCTATGTTCGAGGGCGTACTGTTATTAGGGGTCTATCGTGGCAAAGTTTTTATCTGAGCTACTAAATTTAATAGCGGGGTTATTATTCCTAGCGTTATGGGCTGGTGGTACATATCTAGCCCCTAGAGATATCTGCTGGATTCCACCTGTAGCGTTTTATTACGCTATAGTCCATGTTCTACATCTATTGGGTTTATTGCCCTAGTTTTATACTATCATTATTCGGGAGTTTCACATGTTACCTGTAGAGATTATTGCTAATGCGTTAAAAGAGTTCTGGGCGGGTCCCAAGCTAGCAGCGAATATTGTTAATGCGTTAACGGCGGAGGGTTACGCTATTACGCCTATAGATGCGTTACAGGCAGCCGTATATGGTATGCAGACACCACCAGCCGTTACAACTATAATACTGGGCGAGGGTTTAATTACTATCGAGCCTATTGCACAGCCCGATCGGTCGGTAGCGGGTATATTATTTAAACAGTTAGCGAGCGCACAACCTATTAACGAGCAGGTTAAGTCAGGGTTACTAGATCAAGCACAGCCGTTGCTACGCATTATATCCACAAAACCTCAGTCATTCGCAGCGCTGTGTGATGTCAGCGATCAGGCCGCTAAGTTGTTTAGGCCAGAGGCTGGTAAGGGGGGTGTAGTTAATGAAGCCGTGGATCGTGAGATTCTAGAGTTATCATTAGCTCGAGTTACTGCGATGCTAGATAAGTTAGTGGGGGAGTGTTTGGGCGATGGGTTGGCAGATACAGTGGGTGGTCTAAACCCTACTGTACGCACACTCCGTGAGGCCCAGGCCTGTATCCCTCAAGGGTATCCTAACGCATTTAGGCCGAAGGTGAAGTAATCAATAGTTAGCCTAGGTATATCTGAGATCCCAAATAATCTCAGATATATACTACTTAAGGGAGAAGAGAACTAAGCCTATCTTCACAACCCTTTTATTCAGGCTAACTAAGAGTATACGATTATGAGCACTAAACCAGAAGATACAACCAATGCTAAAGACGAATCTGCCAAGACTAATGATTCTAAGAAGGATGAGAAATCATCTTTCACCAAAGATGAATTGAAGATCTTCGGATGGAAATGTGGTGCAGCCGGTGCATGCGCGGGTATCGTGGTGGGATTTGCCGCAGGTGCGTGGGCAGGTTCACGCAACGGTAACTAATGACGAGTGAGTGATAGCCTAGGCTATCACTCACTGCCTTTTATTTTTTTAGCTAATTAATTTATATTTAATTAGCATATACTGTAGTCGAGGGGTATTGCTATGTCAAACGTAGGTATGATCGAGTTTACGCAACTCGAAGATGGTGTGTGGTTGGCGGTCGTAGGCCGCTGGTGTGGTTGTATTGGTAATAGCATGCGTGACGCTGCCGATGCCGCAGTAGCTGAATATCTCGCTGCTACTGCTTAATAAATTTCCTGAGTTAGTATGGAATACATCCATCCCTACTATCTGCTAATAAACTTGGATGTGGAGAAATATCATGAGCACTGCAACTGAAATAAGAAATTCTATGGTTATCAATAATGGCCAAGCCAAAGCCAATACCGGCTTTAGACAAATTGTACTATCACCGCAGGGTGTTATACGTGCTGTGATCTCGGCTGAACGCAGTGGCGAACGTTCAAAACGGTGTACGCGACAGGTTGCCCGTAACGGTGACCTAGTGTTAAAACACGGGTGGTACCCGAGTAAATGGGAGTTGTTCATGTTCACGGATGGTGAGCTGATCTCGTTAGGTGCCAACGGGTTCACGCAGCATGCTCAGGCACTGAAGGCATTGCCTAAAGATGCTGACGACTGGTTGACCTCAGCTGAGCCAGGTGAATCATATCTACCTGCTGGCGTCGGATGGGACGGAGTACGCACCACTAATGATTTACGCAAAGAACAGGACATCCGTGCGTTGTTCATCGGGTTAGGTAGCGTGGAGGTAGAGACATCTAACGGCGCTGAAAACTGGCTGGATGGTGTAGTGCGTCAGGCCAGCCTAAGTCCGTTCACGGGTCTACCGTTGAACTGGTCTAAGGCGGCTAAGCTACCTAAGGAGATGGACTCACCGGCTGAGTATTATGACAGTTCGTTGGCTCACGTCAACGAGTACACTGAATGGCTGTTATGGTTCTTTGATGGGGGTGTGGAACGCCATTGTCCAGCACCTACCAGTGGTTCATGGTCTACTGGCTACGCGGGTAACGAGACCGAGTACTACAACTCATTACCGGTAGCAATGCCGGCAGGCGTACGCACAGCCATACGTATTACTCGCGGTGCATACCGCACTAACGATTGCAGCAGCTACGGCTGTAAGTGGACGTTATATAAAGCATAATACAGCGTAGGGCTCCTAGGAGCCCTACAACGTATCCTCTAATCTTTCTTTTTGGTATCCTCTATGAATCCATACAACGAAGCATTACTAGCCACTAATGTTAAGCTAGTTAACTTAGAACTAGCTCAAGCTAGCGGCATCCCTACGCCTACTAAATGGCAGCCTGGTATTCGTCTGGCTACGGCGAATATATTAAAACGCCCTTATAGCAAACGCTGGCACCGTGATTTCGATAAGGCAGTAGCCTATATCAAACGTACAGAACCATTAGTTTATGGGTCTTATTAAACACTAACCGCTAAGGTATCTATCATGCAAGAGTCTAAACTCAATCAGTCTATTATGTCACATTTACGCCCACATTTCGAAGCTATCTATAATAAACTAGCCGTCTTAAAGGCTAATCTAGATGACCCGTTAGTTAACCGGGTTATTATTTTTAACATCGATGGTGTTGATAATCCTGACTTTAAATTAACCGGTGCTATGCATAACGGTGGTGCTATCGGTGAAGCAGGTGAGTCTGATATTTTATTTTCGATATCTGGTCCATACGGTTCACGTATCGATGCTGACTTGGTGTTCGTAAGTTACGATATACCGCACGCACGAGTAGTAGTTGCTACTAATGGCGTCAATTCGTATACTATCCCGATTAAACTAGGTCTGTTCATGGAGGAGATCAAAGGGGTTGTATTAGCTTTATCTGCGTTCCCAACTAATTCACTGGTCTTACCTAAACTGCCTGCATAACGGCATATCTCCCCTCAGAGCCTTACGGCTCTGAGGGGAGCGTATGATCAGATTTTGATCGCGGTGCTAGCTGCACTAGCGAGCTGTTCGGCAAAACCGTTAGCTGCCAATACATCAGGCGAGATCGCATCAATAAATGCAGGACGTGTATTAGGGTTAGCGCCTGTTAAATTAATTTCATTTAACAACTGCTGTGCTAACAACTTAACGCCGTAGCCTACCTGTGTTAATGCGGTCATTGGGAGTTGGAACTCTAGAAGATCGCCTGCGGTAGTTTTATCGAATTTACCTTCTTCGTCCGGTGTTTCTTTCGGATACATGTTAGTAGATAGCCAAGCTTTCTCTACCTTAGTAAACGTTGGATCTGGTTCGAAAAACAACATCGTAGCGCCGATAAAATCCGGTAGCAAATCGATGATCTTACCTTTGTTTTGAGCCAGTGTAACTAAGCGCGGAATCTTAGTAATCGGATCCATGATTAAGAACGTTACCCATGTTTCCAAAATAGCCGTAAACGGACGACCTTGGCGTTCTACCAACGTGAAGTTAGGTTCTACTACACCACGCGTTACGTTAGAAGGTGTTTCAAGTTTCTCACCAGAACCACCTACTGGTGTATCAACCGACTCAACAGTAAGCTTGGTATTACCTAAGTCAATTGCTTTCGGATGTAGCTCAAACATCGCTTTAACCGCAGCACGAAATTTCTCCGGGTTAGGGAGGAAATCGAATCCGCGTGGCAAGTCGATAACACGACAAACGATATTACGGCGTACATACGGAGTAGATGAAATATAATGCGGGAAGTCCGTCAACAGCCCAAACTGACCGCCGTTAGTTACATCGATCATTGGCGTCAAGCTCGTTTGGCCGTAAGCTTGTTGACCAATAAATGTATTACTAAATCTTGCCATTATGCGTGCACTCCTTATAAGGACTTACCCATTACTGGGCAAGATCCTCTAAACGGTGGGCAACAATCGTTACAGTAGAAACTGTCTTCATGTTGTTAGCGTAGATGTGGATGTTAGTACCCCAGCTGAAACCACGGGTGGCATCTGCTTCGGTGAAGAATGTTTCTGGCTGGATAACGAAGCGGTTATCAAAACGACCCTCAGTACGTGCTACAATCATACGGTTGGACTCTTGGATAAACTGTGCGTTCGTTAGACCGCTGTTACCCGATAAGTCACGCCATACGGCTTGCGCTACACGCTCTAGTTCGCAACATGCCGCAACCGTAGGTAATGAGTTCAGCACGCTGGTGTCATCAGGGTATACGGATTGGAACGCTGGGTAGAATTGTGATCTACGATCGTAGTTTTGAACCCAGATCAGGCCTGCTTCCCATTCGGCATTATACGTGGTATCGTTTTGGTACGTGATGTTGATGTCACGGAACAATGTTACGATATTACGTTGTTGCTCGTCGATAGACTGACCGGATGTCCAACGACCATTACCAGCGCCCATCCATGCGGCGACCTTAGCAGCCATATCGATAGTTAATGGTAAGTAGCCGCGGTATTCGCTACTGATGAGTTTACCACAACGACCGACGATAAACGCACGGCAGGCTGGGGTACCATCAATAAACGATTCTGGGCTAGCTAACGCTACATTACGGAGAATCGTAGCGAATGCAGTTTCTTCCGAACTGGTATTTGGATCAGCGTATTTAAACTCATTAAGCACAGGCACTAATGGGTTATCGTATTCAGCCACGGCTTGCGTAGACAACAACACCCAGATATCTTTACGGCGGGACATAGGTGTGAGTAACTTTTTCTTCGTTTCCATACTGAAACCGGAGTCCCAGATTGTGGAGCACGGATATTTCGCTACGTCTAACATATGCGAACCGATGTCACCGAAATTACCCGCTAGGTTAGCTACCGCAGCATCGAATAATTGCAAGTTAGCCAACATATTCGGTTTAAGGTTACTATCCAACACCAACCCATCATCACCGCCAGTAGCGTAATGTACGTTGTTGTCGCCGAATGCCACACCACCAAACTTAACTGAATTACGTACATCGAACGACCAGTACGGCACGCCGTTTTGATCTACGCCGGTAAACAAATTCAACAGATGGCGATTGGCAGCCTGACCTGTGAACGCTGTAGCCGCAGTACGGCCATAGGTAGCTGCTGTCGTATCGTAAAAACCTTCACCAATCGTGGTCGAGCTTCCGTTCACTACAACACCGCCATTAGCAATAATAGCCAATAATGCGTTTAATTGTGTCTCGTAAACATACGAACGGCCAAACGGGCCATAGAGCGGAGCGATCGTAGGATCGTTAAGCGCTTGGTAGGCTTCAATGAAACGCTCATTTACAGATACCGGTAAACCAGACTGTGGGTGGTACAGCGCATTTTTGAAACCTAACTCTAGGTAAGGTTCACCTGCTACAGTACGCACTAAGTTAGCAGTGGCATCATTGATAGGGCGCTCTACGCAGCTTAAGCGATAGAGGTAGCTACCTAATACGTTCATAGCGCTAGTATCGCCGGGTGATAAATCATCAGCGTTAGGGGCGGACAAACGAATACCTTTACGGTTGCCATGTTCACCAAAATCGGCTACTTCTAAATCCATGATTGGAATCAGTATAGAGCTAACGCGGTCACCGTTAGCTTTCACTAAGGTAGACAACGCTTCGCCAGAGGCAGTTACTGTACCGGCACGGAAGTCGTTTAAGGTAGTACCCGCTGCAAATAGAGTGGCCGCAGGCACAGTCCATGGCGCTGTAGTCGTACGCCATACTAAACGATGACCAATAGCGAACACTGGATTAGTACCGTTCATCTCTTGAATAGGCACACCGCTGGCATTCAGTTTAATAGTACCGTCTGCGACATTACGTTCGTAGATAGGAACTTCGCATGGAATGTATTCCACCGATAAACGGATCATCGCTGTTTTACCATTAACTGGTTTAACGCGCTGTACCATGAACTGGTTACCCGCTTGGTTCACGTAATCCATTAAAACAGTTTGGTGAGTTAGGTAAGGACTACGGTAGTCTAATGTACGATCACCGTAGAGTTGTTTGAAAGATTCACCAACGCATACTTGTGGCTCTAATGGGCCGTGTTCTGTTAGCAAGTAGAATAAAGGCAAATGCTGTGGTAGTTGTTCAGGCTCGCGTGGAATCGTCCGACGAGAAACGTCACGAATTCCTTGTACGATTGCCTTAGGTGTTGCTTTGTAAATGGTCATCGCAATGCTCCCAGTGCAGATTGTATGAATGTGTTACACACACATCATAGTAATAGTTTATTGATTACCCTAATGGGTAAAATTTGGAGACGGTTATGTTTGCTACTAGTTACGATACAACGATTATTAAGAACTGCATTATGCAGAAAACGATGGATGAATTAGAGCGTCAGCGTGTAATTGGTAACGTGCAAATTACTACGCCTAAATCACCTTCCGGTAACCCTGTAGGTAGTGACGGGTTTCTGATGGTGACGCCTGGCTTAGCGCCTATTCCGCCGTTTGGCCACCCATTAGTGATTACTGATGAACGTCATAAAATGAAAACTGTTTATATTGACGTTCGTAGTGCTACGCGTGAGCTACGTGACGGCGGTTATGCTATTCAAGGTTATTTAGAATATAACCTAGCGGTACTCCGTGGTGCATTACAGACGCATTGGTTAGACAGTCAAGACTATATCGATTTGATGAACGTAGGGGTTGTGCCGATAGCGTTCTACGCACGTTTTCTATCGGACGCATTAACGATTCGATTAGCATTAACTACTGATATACAAATGCGCGTCAGCGTAATGTCTGCGTATTTCTATCTCTGCATGTTCTTAGAGAACGACGCGCCGTCCGAGTTGGATGAGCCTACTAAAGCGCGGTTCGCTAACATGATTGCACGAGCTACCTACGTATCGATGCCTGACGTATTTAAGATTATCGATGAGCTAGACCGCATGTATAGTATTGATGATCTTGTATCAGCACTCGTTACGAAAGGTAATAGTATTCGTTTTGAGAAACTTACACGGGCTTTCATCTACTCTATTATTGGTGGTGGGTGGTGGGGTGCTAACCATAACGAGATCATGTCTGTAGCATTAGAGCATCCGCCTACCTGGATAGCATTATGCTTTACGTCACTGCAAGAACGTGGTTTCCGTAAAACAGGTATAGGGCGTATAGCTGAGCAACACAAAAATAGTGACGACGTCGCTAGTTTTGTTAAGGCTGTAGAATATTTAATTAAATACCGGTGAGGTTATGATGGGCGGTTTATTAGTACAACACGCGTTAGAACATGTTTGGTGTGAGCCTATACAAGACCGCCAGCATACCTTATTAGCAGCGCGGTTAACGCCTGTAGGTGGTGCTACTTTAGCGGCACCGGTACTATGGCAGCGTGTACCGCTGCCTATTATTAATGGTACTCGGAGCTATTGGCACGTATATCAAATAGGGCAACTAGATGCTAGTCTATTTAAAATTGATTTAAGGACTAATGAATGGACTAGCTTAGTAGCCGTGCTAGAACAAGACCGAGTTGTAGTCGATATGTTTATGTCTAATGGTGCTAAGGTGCCGGTAGACTACGGGTACCTAAGACGGAACACGGACGGTAATCTGATATTAGCAGTAAGACATTTGCCGTTAACGGATTACATGGGTCAGTCTTTAGATAGCGATAAACTCTACGTACGGTTTTATGCCAATGCGCGTTACGATACTGCGGGATGGCACCTAACTGCGCCGGAACCTGCACACGGGTTACGGTCGGCTGCTCGTACAGTGTTGAGCATGGCTGACTATACGGCGTTTATGTTGATCACAGATGCCATCGCTACGTTATACACTGGGCGTGGCTACGGTCTGTATTATAGTGATGGAAGGCTAATAGCTAAACCCGTTGGCTATACACCCGACTATCTAGGTAAGCATCTATCATTCGTGTGGGACTCTACGATAAAAGAAATCACCACTTACCGATTAGCGGATCTACCGCAGTTCACTAGTCTACTGGATATTAACAAACGTAAATATCTACTGTTGCGCAGTACAGCGTATGAATCTATTGATTACTACGATGATAACGATATCTATCTAACGGTACCGCTAGGTGGTACGCAGTATATTGGCGGTTATTTGGGTAGACTACGTCCAGCTACCGTTAGACAGCTTACCCATAATGCGTATAGTATTAACAAACAGGACGTTACTGCATTACAGCACGCGAATCCATTATTGGCCAATCCAGACGTGCAGATCATGTTAGTAGTACGTCAAGGTGGATTTGAACGTGGGTTGCAACAGCAACACAATCGAATCGAAGACCTCTATCGATTGTCGTATCCACAGATCGTAGAGGCTATGGTCACGCCTACTACAGTGCCGGAATGGTCAGCCGCTACGCTGGAGAACTCAGCTTACGCCGCAGTAATGCAAGCCGACATAGAAACCATTAATACTATATTAGTGGAATCAGCCTACGGCTATAATGCAGTTACCCGGGCACTGGCGTCACCGCTCTTACCCGTACAGACCTCGGTAGCGCCATATGTGATGTTACCACCTGTATTAGCAATCACTGACCGCACGACCGGTAATGGAAAACGAGGATTGTTCTATTACCGAGATGGGTTGCTAGTAGGTTATCGTAACGATACACTCCGTGAACAGTTACATTATCTGCCGGCTGCTTTAAATACGGCGACCGTGGTCGAGGCCTTTAATGCCTCTGTTACGTACGGCGATTCCGGTGTACGGTATAACACGGATATTACATCGACTGGCTTAGCGCAATACGGCTTTAGATGTTACGTGTGTCCAGTTGTTGGCGGATTGCCATCGGAAGTTTGGACTGATATTACTGATACGGATTACTATTATTACGACCCGGACGGTACAGTAGGTAATGGACACATACCGACCTTAGCGTGGGATTATGATGCGCTAGCGCTAGGTAATTTATTCCCGTGCGTTAAGATTAATGATCGCATCTATTACTTCGTAGCTCCTGCGCTAACACCCGACTATACGGGTGTGATCCAGTTTAAGTTACAGGAGACTGCGGTATGGTTAGGGAGTACTGTAGTAAAGGACTATTTACTACCGGCTGGCGTAGTCGATGTGTTTATGGACGGCTATTCACTAATACAGGATTTAGACTACTACATAGACGGGGCTACTGTAACGATAACGAAACGCCCTACGACCGCCCCAGCGGATACATTGATACAGGTAAGATCCTACGGATTTCCGTTACCAGAGCACATGCAGCCGGATGCCCCGCGTGAGCAAGACTTTGTACGAGGTGGAATATTATCCGTTAATAACTATTACAATATCCGTAATGACCGTAATATCCGTACCATAGTAGCGGGTGAGTTAAAGTTACGGGAGCAGGTGCGGTACGCCGAATCAGGTAGCGGGGCGCTAACGACGGATGGTAGACCTTATGCGATTACCGATTATGCGGTAGCGGTAGAGTCCTATACTACACGGCACTTAGTACCGTTTAGGAAGACTGCCTTAGACATTGATACACGGGTAATGGATTATTTAACGCCACGTCTACATGAAACTAACGTACGCTATCCAGCGATAGTAAGCGAGCGATGGGCGCTAGTTAGTCCATTCTGTAGCCGCATTATTCATTTATTATTAGATGGATTTTTGAATGCCGGTGAGTTATCGCTGAGTTATAGCGACGCTACCGTAGATACCTGGGTTGAACCCTACATCGCACTACTATCAGTCGATCCGTGTGTACGTGTAGTAGATCTCAGATACGTAGTGATTTATCCACACCAGTATGATTATCTCATTACACTGAACCCTGATCAATATCGCTTCGTTGAATATTTAATTCGACGGTTCTTAAATAACCGTACTGACCTAACGCCGTCAGTTATTATAGGATGATGCTATGCCAGCACCTGTACCGGTCTTACCAGACCAGGGCCGTGGCTTTCGCTACTGGTCTATCAAAGAGATTTATATAGGCGCATTAGGACTACCAGCGAACCGGTACGTGCCTAATGTAGATGATGCGGTATGGGACTGGGACACAGGACTCTACCGGGTCGTCGCCGTAGACTCTATCACGCATCTGTCTGTATTAGAGCCGCATTCATTTACGGATCTAAACGGCGGGATACTCCCGGACGACATCATATTGAGCACCGGACCTAACCACGTATCTGAATCATACCGCGTCTACATCAACACCGATGTAACCCCGCATACGTTAGCTTTTGATTCACGGTTGTATTTACGGGGATCTAATGCACACCATGTTAAGGTGTTTAAAGGTACCGATACATCGGTTAGTGGTCATGTGATCTCCGGTGTGTTTAACGGTAGCGGTGTATTAACTAGCGAGAACATACCGTTAGAGTTATGCGTAACGCCCGGTGTAGTTAATCTAACGGTTAAGACGCCAGCGGTAGCAAACGTAATCGAAGCGGTGGCAGACGGCGATGTAGTTACTTGTGTGGTTTATTCTAGCACTGGTATCGTGCTGAGTAAGTTCCGTATGTTGGCTACGCTGTCTAACTTTATTCGGTCTACGGATATTAGTAAACGGTATATTGTTGGGATTGAGCTACTCTCACCCTATTTATCCGTAACAGACAGCCATCTGTTAGAATATCCGGTTAACCTAACACTACAGTCAGGTTCAGTGCAGGGGCGTGTTACGTACGACGATGCCAGCACACTCACCCTACCCATCGACGGTACACGGTTTGCGCTATTAGGGGTAGATCGCTATATTGCTGCACGGGCAGGTAATACCGCTGAGCTAGTACTAGTCTATAACCTACAGCCTAACGAATACGCCTATGGGGTGAGCGCACCTATACCTGATCGGTCTATTGCGCAGCCTTATCGTGTTACAGCGATTCAGGCGGACGGTGCCTATACGGTTAAGTTATTCGTTATCCCTAAATGGAGTAGTGGTTTAAACCGTTGGGTATTGGATTATTTACTATACGACTTAGATCGAGCGACACTGGTAGACGCTACGCCATTCATCGAGACTGTCTCGAACACACCTGTGTTTGATGGAACGTTATTAGACGCATGGCAACATATTACGGTAGCCGTTAATCTAAACTCGGTAGACAGCGGATATTTATCCTACAGATACCTCCAGTTGTTTTCTATACAACTGAAAGCAGGAGCCACCAACACAGGTGCTACACAATACACGCTCTTAGCCTATAAGCCCGATGTGATCTTAGGGTCTGAACTGCACGCCAACTCAAGTCCTGACCTTGGTAACCCGATCTATAAACGACTTGATATATCGCAAGGTCTATCTAACGTAGGCGATTGGTTAGATCGTGTGTACTGGCCGTCAATGCCACTATACGCTACGGGATTAGAGGCACACGCACCAGAACCTACTCACGTACGCGTTAAGTTACCAGCATCTAGTTGGGTGCGTGAGTTAACTGTAGCGCAGGCTGTGGAATGGCTTGAACTTATCACCGCGCCCATACACCCAGGTGACTTAGTACGACTAGAGTTCATTAGACGCGAGTCTACGGATTTAGAGTTAGCTGCTATGGGGATTAACGTGCGGGTCTAGGGGGGATCATGATTTTATTCTTAGAGGACTTTAGAAAATATCCGAACAGTATTATCCACGAGTCTACCAGCAACACCTCGTTCCTACAGTTAGCTGAAAAGCTCCGGGCTATGGGGGTTAAGAACTATTACTTCTTTCTAGTGCTAACGCAGCCTGAGTTGGAATTCGTAGATCCGCATGACCCTAATATCACGGAGGAGCAGATTGCTATGGTTGCTGCTGAGGTAAAGCGCAACCCATGGTATTTCTTTAGGGAAGTAGCTAGGGTACCGCCTCAGGGCGGTAGTCCAGTGGGTTTGCCATTACGGGCTAATCGTGGTAATATCGCGTTGTTCTGGTGTTTTTTTGCGCACATCAGACCGTTTCTGATTCAGCCACGTCAGACTGGTAAATCACTAGGAACGGATTTATTAAACTCCTATCTGTTATACATCATCTGTTTCAATACGCGTATTAACTTGTTAACTAAAGATAATGCGTTACGGGTGGCTAACGTGGAGCGGCTTAAAGAGATACGGGGGTACTTACCCCCGTATCTACAAGCGCGTGATAAAACAGATTCGGATAACACAATCGAAGTAGAATGTAATAAACGTAACAACGTATATACCACCTGTGTACCACAGAACTCTGAAGCAGGTGCTAACAACGTAGGACGGGGTTTGACAGCACCGATTACAACAATCGATGAGGGTCCTTTCTGTCCATTCATTAAGACTACTCTATCGGCTATGCTAGCATCAGGTACAGCAGCACGGGAAGAAGCTGAACAATTTGGTACGCCGTACGGTACGATATTCACGACGACTGCCGGTAAGAAAGATGATCCTAGCGGTAAGTACATGTTTGATTTGTTGTCTGGCGGTATGCCATGGACTGAGTTCTTATACGATGCGACTAATGAGCGCGAGCTACACGCTATCGTAGAGAAAAACTCGCCAGGGTTAATGCCATTAGTTAACATTACATTGTCTCATCGCCAACTAGGGTATACTGATAAGTGGTTGTTAAAACAGTTACGGGATAACAACTCGCAAGGCGAAGCGGCGGATCGTGACTTCTTTAACAAATGGACGAGTGGTGGGTTATCCTCACCATTACCTACTGCGTTGAACGATCGGTTACGCAAAGCACAGCGTGATCCTAAACACGTGCAGATATCTAAAGACAATTATCTGTTACGCTGGTATATACCGCTGGATGAGATCCAGCGTCGGATGTCTAGTGGTACATTCGTTATGGGTATGGATACCAGTGAGGGTGTAGGTAAGGATTCCATCACCATGGTAATTATGGATACATCTACATTGGAAGTGGTAGCAGCCTCTAATTGCAGTGAGGCTAATCTGTATTATTTCGCAGGTTACATGGCTGATCTATTAATACAGTATCCTACGATTACGGTTATACCTGAACGTAAGAGCTCAGGTATGGGTTTAATCGATGCACTAATCGTAATATTATCTACTAAAGGAATCGATCCATTTAAACGGATTTATAACTTAGTAGTAGATGATCCTATAGAATACAAAGAGGAGTTTAGGCAGGTACAGGATGGTATGCAGCGTCGTAATCAACACTTCTACGATCGGTCTAAACGGTTATTTGGATTTGTTACGGCGGGTAGCGGCAGACATAGTCGTGGGGCGCTGTACTCCGATACGTTGTTACGCGCGGCAATGTTGTGCTGTGACACCGCTAATGATAAACGCCTGATTGATGAGATCACGGGATTGGTTTCCAAGAACGGTAGGATTGATCATTCGAGTGATGGACATGACGATATGGTAGTAGCTTGGTTATTAGGCGTGTGGTTCTTGACTAGTTCTAAAAACCTAGCATTCTATGGTATTAAGAATGCATTATCAGGTGTGTCTGAGTATAAGGAAGGTGAGGTTCACAAACGGGTGTTAACGCCTGTGGAAAACTACGATAAAGTTAGACAGGCGCGCGTACGGTTAGATATAGAGGATTTACTCGTATCGTTACGCGGGACGAATGATGAGATGTTGGCTTTACGTTTAGAAAGCCGTATTAAATCACTGGATGCTAAACTCACGGAAGAATACATCGATGCTAACTCGTTAGATAATTTATTATCAGACGCCTCTAAGCAGCGCGTTAAACGTGTGCAGCAGCAGATGCGTGACAGACGATTTAGGCATTCGGCACAGAGTGTGGATTACTACTAAACAACGAGTAGTGTACGGCCTAGGCCGTACACTACCTATGCCGTTATTTTAAACAACGCAACGTAATGTGTGTACTATAAATACCGGAGCCTATTATGATGCGAGTACCAATACCGTCTGCTATGCAGTTCGAACTAGACCATGAAGCGGATGCCCCTATTTTTAGATCTATATACACGATTGGTGACGATGGACATATTACCTTTTTCAAAGACCCTAACACCCTAAGCATTAACTGGGCTCCACCGTACCCTGGGGCTAATCCATCAGGAATCTGGTTAATTGTAACGTTGCTGCTAATACCCATACTCCTGAATCGTTTACATTTACCAAATGATGTACAGACTGCTCTGTTTATACCCGTTATAATCGTGATGTTACTGTTACTGTATATACACTCTATACAGTTAGCATTAGCGAGCTGCCATCGGGCGCGTGCTACGGCTAATTATAAATACGTAAGACATCTATTAATTACGCTGTACGATTCGCAACAGCTGCTGTTAAAGGTTGCTGAATCTAACGCGGTCATTATGGCAGTACATGATGCCGTTAATGTTTTACGTAAGACATGAAGCTTATTATAGCGGGAAGTCGTGGTGTAACTAGATACCAGACTGTTAGGTTAGCGTTTAGGCGATTCCGGTATAGACGGTCGGTAACTACAGTGGTGTCGGGTAAAGCTCCCGGGGTAGACACACTAGGTGAGGACGTAGCTGACGAATATGGTTTAGAGGTTATGGCTAAGCCGGCTGACTGGGATAGATACGGTAAGCGGGCAGGGTATATTCGTAATGGCGAGATGGCTGACTTAGCGGATGCACTATTAGCGATATGGGATGGTAAATCGCCTGGTACTAAGCAGATGATTAAACTGGCTCTAGCGAAAGGGTTATACGTAGAGGTCTATAGTGATCGTGGGGATCGGTTATTTAGTGGGTATGGTGAGGCGGCTTAGGCCGCTAGCCAATATGCCGTGAACGCATTTTATTTCAGATATATACTATTTAAGGGAGAGAAGTCATAAGCCTAACTTCCTCACTCTCACTATTAACTAGGTCAAGGATACTGTTATGAAAAGCATTTATTTCGCGGAACAAAATGTACACGTAGTGTTGAACGAAGGTGTGTCTATCGATGTCGTTACGTTGGCGGCTGCGTTACGGCGGTTAGACTTCTTCTGGCTGGTGCCAGGTGATCCGTGTTATCTGGGTCATCGTCCTAAGGCACTAGCTGGTGGTAGTGTAAACGAGCATTACCGTGAAACGCACGGTATCCCAGCTGACCTTGTAATACCAGAAGCATGGTATTACTGTCAGCCTAACGATGTAGTTTACAGTACGGCACGACGCAATGCATACCGCCCTTATAAGGCGGGTGATTTCTCAGACTACTGGCGTGAGCGGGTATACGGCGCGATAGACGGAGCAGTAAAGAACGAACTGATCGGCTACATCTACCGTCCGCTGTTGGATGTGAAGCCATCGTACGTCCGCATGGATTTCGAACGCATCAACACGCATATGCGTTCAATGATTGAAGCGTTATTAGCAAAAGGCGTAGTAACGTTCACTGGTAACATGGGCTCCTGTCAGTGCGGTGATACGCACGCTAAACTCAGTGTAACACCCACTGGCTTATTATGGGTTAAGACCACAGGCAGTGAATCATGGCAGTGTTACGACGGTCCTGCGGCCTTCTGTGACGTGCCATACGGCGTCGGTGCCAAGGCCTCTCTAGCAAGCGATTGCTGGGTAGGTAGTAAAGTAAAAGATGCATCGGTAGTAGCGGCTTATTGCTAATGCATTCGTGTTATGTTATTGATATAAACACGTTAAAATTATAAATCATTCGCGAGGAGTCGTGAAAATACTAGTGGCGGCATAGCACCCTACAGCGACCTTCGGGTCGCTGTGAGGCTATTTTTTTTTTTGGCTAAGGAATAGCCTGCTGAGCAGTTAACCATAGTTGTAGTTGTATTAGTTGTTCTTCGGTGGCTTGGCATCTACTGGCTTCAGCAGCATGTTGGGTGGCAACGTCACTGAGTCGTATTTGAATGGGAGTATCATAGAGTTCAGTCGTACCGGGGGCTGCATCAGGACTGACGGAGGGATCGGGCAATAGGGATTGATTGGCGGTGTTCCAGTGCATCCGGAAACCGTTAGTAATGACACACTGAGTATCAGCGCGTGGCGTAACATAGCGAGGTACCTCTTTAATTAGAACACGTTGGCGGGCTTGGACGAGTTGAATACGGGTTACGTACTCGTGTGTAACTTTATCGGTAATAGCAGCAGACGCATTTTGACGCTGGATAGTTTCTTTAGCTAATTTAAATTTAGCATCCGTCCATTGTTGCTGTACGGCGTTACTGCCCTGTACATACCCTATATGGTAGATTCCGTAAATAACGTAACCTAATCCTACTATAGCCATAATTGACATCAAATGTTTACGGATGAACGCTAATAGTATCATAGTGCCCACCACATTAACCCCATGCTAATTAAAATAATCACGAGTAATATGAGTAATGGTCCAGTAGGGTCAGGTCTGTGGTGTCTAACAACAGTTCGGTGTGGATTAATAAACATAGATGATCACCCATAGTGCTTCATGGTAAATGTACGTAACACGATGTACAGTAGTAATCCAGTTCTTACAGAGGCCACTACGGCGGCGCTACGGCCTACTACTGCGCTGTGTACGATAGACTCGCCTAGCTCACGCATCTTCATCAATGCAGGATCCGTGGATCTAGACGCCATATATAGTGCCCGTAACTTAGCAATTAATGCAGCGATATCATTCATACGGTCTTGGGCTCGTCGATCGTTAGATAGGTAATCAAACGCGTGTAGCATGGTCTCGTCTAATAACGCAGTAATGCGTTTATCTTGATAGTGGTCTACCATATAACTCAAGACATCGGTCAGTAGTTTTTCAGGCATCGTATGCATAGCACTACCGATAACCTCTACGAGTTCGGGTTTAATAAACCGATTTCGTTCAGAGACGATCTCACCTAAATAACGACGATAAGGTGTATACATTCGTGATACATCACGTACGATAGTTTTACCATCTAACTCAATAGTACCACCGGCAGTTAGGATCTTAGCGTTCTGCTGTCTAACGACCTCGAATACAGCCCATATCTTTTTAACGATGGACTTTAGTCGTCCTTGAGTATCTGTGATCATGTAGATGATAGCTTCATCATCATCGAATCGCGCTATAGTCTCAAAGTGGATACTGTTCTCGGCGATAATGTCTTTACACCGATTCTCTAATACGGCATACCAGTTACCGTATTGCTTAATAGCGAACTTCTTAGACAGCGCAGCGTAGGTAGCCAGTGCAGTGGCTTCATCAGCGGGGTATTTAAAATAATGCGCTAAGATACTACCGAAGAACTTATAATGCAATACCATCAACACATCAATCATTACTCGCTCACGTTCTATAGGTGAGAGCTTAGACTGATAGATAACTTTAATGGCGTGCACTAAGTATAAACAGCTTAGGTTCATTACGTCCGTTGCACGGATCCAGTTTTCCTTAATGCTGGGTAATCGCAATATCGCTTCACGTGTATCGGATTCATCGATATGTAATATATCATCTAGCCATTCATTTTTATCGCTAGACTTAAATCGTACGGGGTATACGCCTAATAGGTTGCCTCCGAAAAAACGAATGTGGTCATCATTACGGTTAACGAATGCAGCGGAATACTGATGTATTTGTGAGAACAACGCAGGATCAATACGGAGGTCTTTAAAAGCCTCTTGTAATACGGTCTTTAACGTAGACATGGACTATACCTCAGGGTAAACTATAACTACACATAATCATACTTAGAGTGGGGATTATCATGACTATTGATATTAGTTATTGTGGTGAGTACGGGCATATCATTGCTTATGCTAAGCCATTGGCGCCAGCGGGGTTGTTAATCATACAGCGGACTAACGGACATTCCGAACATATGTTGCGGGTAAGTGATTTACCGGCTTATTTAGCGCAGTCTAGTAATATACAGTCCGCGCAACTCATGGATGTAATATGCGCGCATCTTAAAACACCTGGGGCTACTATAGGTGATTATGTGATTGAATATATCACTGGGGTGACTTATGTTACTGGAATATCTAGCGATCTTAGCTAAGCCACGGGAGCCTATACCTATTGGGCGCCGTTTAGCGTATATACGCTGGTATAGTGAGCTTAAGGTACTATCGTATTCGTTTATAGCTGTAAGGCACTTAAATGCGATTATAGCGTGTCCTGAGCGTTATATGGTAATAGGTTGTCTGGAAGACTCTATAGCTACGACGTATATTAAGCTTCGTGCGTCTATTGAACTACTCGATGTGTTGTGTTTAATTGATTATGGGGTATATGACGAGGTTATGTCTTCTTTAAAACAAGCTTGTGTATTAGCGGGGACGTGTCAGCGATATCCGGGTAATTATAAATGTAAAGATGGTAGTGTGGTGTATGGTTTATAACGGCATATCCTAAGGACTACCCTAGGGTAGTCCTTAGACGTTATGCCGCTGATTCTGTCACTATACGTAAACGTTCGCACCATAACTCCTCAGGTGATACAAATCCTTTTAATACACCAGCGAAGTGCGGTGAGCCACCTTTAATAAAACCGGTTTCACCTAACTCTGAGCAAAACCAATCGCTATCTAGCTGATAATCACGATTATGCGCTAAGAACCCTATTAGCGCCGTGTAATCGTAACGCTTACCTTCCTGCGCTAATAAGAACTCATAGAACGCATCAGGATCAGCACATTCATATTCAGCAATAGCCCAGCTGGTAGCGCGATGCTTAAAATTCGCTAACGTATCCTGTAATACACCTCCGCGTAATGCGGAGGCTTCGATGATTCTACCACTAGGTAAGATAGGCGCGCAGTGTGACCACTCAGCCATCCATTCGCCAGGCGGGCTAGTAATAGCCCGTATGCCGTAACTGAACGGTAGATGTGATCGACTAAACGCTACCTCCACGGTAGGTAGTATAAGTTTTGACATTCCTCATTCTCCGTAGATAGGAGGCCAGGGAGGAATCCCTGGCCCAGGTTCACGATAATTATACTCAGATGGTTCAGGTGCAGCTAACATAGCTGCACGATGTAGACGACCTATAGCAAACAACGTCCCACCAACTTCAAATACTTTAAAAAACACCTGGATTACTAGAGCTGTAGTAATGACTACCTCAGCATCTGACATCGTTTTCCATTTTAAACCCGGCGGAAAATAGCTGGCGAATATCGTGGATAAGAATAACAAAAACAGGTATTTGATTAAAGATCTGACGTCACTGTGGAACCAGTAGTCTACGCCATCCACGGCTACTTTCACACCACTGGATTCACGCATATCACGGTAAGCTTTAATGGCTTCCCATGCTTCGTCTCGGCGGGCAGCCAACGACTGTACGGCGATAGCAGCATCGTAAGCGGGTTTGTGCGTGGCTACGTATGTTCGATAAGCGTCATCGTCCGCGAACAACAACCAGTTAGCTGGTAACGGCGTATCGTCCGGGACGTTGTGTACAATAGCAGGCCAGTCAGCCGGGAGTTGTTTGGGGTTATCCGTATACCCGTAAGTCAATACATGTAAAACAGTGGCCATTATAACCTCCAGTTCTGGCTAGCGCTATCGCTGCGGACCATATGTTGGTACACTCTATCGATGTTTAACGTCCGTGCAGTAGTACCGATAGTTTTGACAATATCAAAATGCATACCAAACCCACGGGCAGTCCCAGTAGGGATATTAGTGGTGATACTACCTAACAACGTGTTGTTCAGATAGATATCGGCTTGCGTGCCAGCAGCGTTTACCATAGCCTTTAAATAAGTCCAGTTATCGCCTGTTTGAGCTACGGCGGCTACCGCCGAGTTGTTTTTAGTACGGGTAGAGTTTGACGCGGTGCAGTATACCCAGTTACCGCCGTTTACGGTATCTGTATATTCAATATAACCGCCGCTATCTACGTTGTCCGCCGACGTCGTGGAATCCCCGAAACCAATACGTACACTAAACCGCTGTGCGGCTACTGATAATACAGGTATTTGGAATTTAGCGATGGTTACTAACTCGCCTGCGCCCGCTATTAAATGCGATACCGCCGGTGTGTCGTTTACAGCTGACCAGCCGGTAGCCGTAGTACCAGTAGACATCTGTATTACGCCAGCTACCCCAGCAATAGCTAAACCTGTCACGCCGGAACCTGCACCGGCTTGTGCGGCCGAAAACCCCTGTAACCCTACACCACCCTGTGGAAAGTCTTCATCTTTATACCACTGACCCGCTAACAACATCGATAACAGATCTATAGTCGTTAGATCTTCTACAGCACCAGTGCCGGCCGCAGTTCGTCCTTTTATGATCCCTGAGGCAATATTGGTTAGTTTACTATTACCTACCACACCCGGTTGGATTACCGTAGCGCCATCACCCGTAGATGCCACATCACCGCTATGGTTAGGGTGGGCATAGTTGTTAGCGCCAGCCGCGATACCATCTAACTTACCCATCGCGGCTAATGTCATATAACCGTCAGCTAAGGCTGTAGCAGCCCCTAACTTAAGTTTAATAGTCGCTGTGGTTTCGTCACCGCTGTTGGTACCGCTCGTTAACTGGAGTACAGCTAACAGCACGTCCGTTACAAAACGTTTATTCGTAGCGTCAGTAATGTTGGCGGTCGTACTGGTGTCGACTGTGGCGCTAGCTGCTAGCCCTAAGTTAGCTCTACCGAAGGCCTGCTGCGGTGCTGTCAGTGTTTGAGCCGCGTCTATCCTTAACCGTAAGGCTAACTGATTCGCTAATGTAGTCGCGAAATTAGGATCATTACCAATGGCGGTAGCGATTTCAGCTAGTTGATCTAACGTACCGGGCGCACTACCGATTAAATCAGCAATAGCCTGAGCCATCGCAGTCTGTACGAATTGCGTCGTGGCTAATGCCGTAGTGTTAGTGCCATATGCCGCGGTCGGGGCAGTCGGTACACCCGTTAGATTAGGACTATTCAACGTCGCTAAAGTCGCTAGCGTAGCGGTCAATCCCGTGATATCGCTAACTACGTGTGTATGCGTAGCCTCTGCTTTACCCAATAAAAACGCTACGATTTCTGATTTACGGTAATACCGTATATCGCCACGGGTGTCGTTGTGGTACTGCGTATGGTCATCGCCGTCTTGGTTATCTACTAAGTCATGATGGCTTACCACGGTTAACGGGCTAGACACTACGCCAGTTTGGAACAGTCGCTGGAAGATCGGTCTGGTGTCGTTTAGTACTGATACATCAGTCGCACCTTGTTGTACGATCACCGTAGCCACCCGACAGATACTGGCACTAATACTGATAGGCGCTTGTGGTTCCGGTGCTAGTTTAGCATCATCCAGCGTCGCGTATTGAGCGGTGCCGTATAGGAAAAACAATAATCCTTCAGGGTTAATGAAGAATAGGTGTTTCGTATAGTACCCTGCGGTAAGAGCAACTAACGCACTACCGTAGTTTTGACTACGGTCGTTCCAATAGGCCGTGTTAATCGTGTTAAGGTTAGTCGTATCTGGTACGAACCCCTGTAGGCTACCGAATAACTTAGTGAACGTACTGGTATCCGATATAGTTAGCGGATTGTATTGAGACCACATCACACCACTACCCAGTGTTACTTTTAACTGGTTAGGGTTGGCCTGTAATGATATATTACATCCATCATGCACCATTGACCCGATGACTTTACGGATGTAGTCGTTCATGTTGTAGATGTGGTTTAGCGCTTTAAACCGGAGGTTACTTAAACCGGCTATCGCGGTATTACCGTTGTAGGTGTTTATATAAGCGAGGCCGATATGGTCAGGCCCTATATAGGTGGTAGATATGACTAAGTCACCGTTATAGTCCACACCGATAAAATTATCTCCGTTAGTCAGACACGCGCCAGTTAATGTGCCCCAGTTAACCTCTACGATTGCGCCCAGGTTATCCCTAGCGTAGCCGCTACCTGCTGAGACACTGAAATTAATACCACCGGTAGGTGTTAGTACACCACCGTCTATATAAGAGCCACTAAACGTATCTTTAATGAATGAGTGTGATACGTTTAGACTGGCCAGTAATGCATCGGTCAGATCATTGGTCGATAATGCTTTACCTGTCACTTTATCGACTTTAGCTGCTAGCCCGGTCGTAATAGACTGGCCTAGTGCTTTGATGTCCGCACCGATTGCCTGTATTACCGCTATTAGCTGCGATACCAGACTCATGGGTCACCTCACGTTTTAGCGGTTACATAGGCTGCTGTAAAATCAGTAGTTGTGTCACCAACGTTGGTGGTTAATGTCGTTAATGCGGCCGCAGAAGCAGCGCCAATATTACTACGACCTTGGGCCTGCTGTGTGGAATCGAACGATTGAGCTGCATCCACACTAACGCGAAAACCTAAGGCAGTAAAGATACTGCCTACATCGTTTTCTGCATTTTGTAGTTCGGCGGCTAATTCGAAGATAGTGTCCAGTGTAGTCGGGGCAATACCACCTAAGATATCGGATTTAACTGATAGCACATAACTGATTACTTTATCGATAGACCATACGTGGTCTACTGTACCGACGCCTAAGGTATCGTTGATTAATGCATCTAATACATCTCTGGCATCACCTAGTGCAGTGTTGACTTCATTAACTGCTGCTACTAGGCTGGCTTTATCCGTGGTATTAAGACTGGCTAGTGTACCGGCTTTATCACGAATGTCTTTAACATCCGCACCGATGGCTACGATTAAGGCATTGATTTGTGATACTAAACTCATGGCTGGCTCGCTTCTATATATTGGGCTGTGAAATTAATGGAGGGTGCGCTAAGGTCGCCTATAGCGTCACTATCCACTTTGGTTTTAGCTAAGGTGTTGACTTCGTTAATGGCACTGATAACGTCGGTTTTATCATCAGTGTTCAGATTAGGCAAAGAACCTACGATAACTTCTACTGTATCACCATCCACGTTATAAGGGATGTAGGAAATACGGCTCCAGTTCTTACTGCGGACCCAAATACTACCGCCTCTTAGACGCGAAGGCCCGCCTACCGCATCCTCTACCATCCCGGTAGCTTCTGGCGGTGGAGGGTATACAGAATAAAAATAATAGACTACTTCCCCGGCCTCTGCTTGCAACAAACACCCTTGTTCAGTGTTTTGGAGTTTCACCCAATTACGGCGCAACTCCAATGGAATTGTTTGCATAAATAGCGCCTCATAAATTTTAACTCATAGTACTAGACTAACTGCGTCTAATGTAATAAAAAAGAGACATACATTATATATCAGATCACTACGGTGACGGCATACACCCCTAGGGTGCAGCGCATGCGCTGCACCCCTTGGGTCTATGACGGCTCACTGCATACCGCTAACTGAGAGCCGGCAGTTAACAGTACGCTCGTGCACTAGGTCTATGCAGGTTATACCATGCAGTCGATCTAAATTAGCCGTATTTCACCACATAGTAATTCCATTGTAGTAAAATTTAATGTTGAGGATATATCATGTTTAATTACATAACCCCGCACATCGTGCAATCCGCTTTATGGTCGGCTGTCTGCATCGTGGCAGTCTACCTAGTCAGAGGTCTCTGGCGTTATCTAAAACACGTCAAGTCGGTATTACTCGTACTCGATAGACATGCTGAGATGATTATTAAAATATTACGCCTAGGGCAAATCTGTCAGCAACCTACGGTCGAAGACGTCAAAGCTCGGTATGAAGCAGGTAAATTATACCAGGTCATGGATCTGATGTTTGATGATTGCGTACGGTTAGGTATCCCCTACCGTACGGTTAGTCGGGTGTTGAACGAGCACTGCAAGCTACCGAACGTAGTATTTAAACCCTATTCGAACGGGGTAGGGATTGTTTTACCTATCGGTGAAACTCGTTTCGAATATTCACCTAGCTGATAACTAGGCGATTTAAGACCAGGCTAAACCTAAGCAGTAGGGTAGCCTGGTCTTAGCGTAGATCGTTTGATTTAGCTATGCTGCCGTGCGTTTAAACATGGTTGGCGCGCCATAAATCCCGCTGCGGTGCCGATCATCCCGCCGCCGCGCCCCCAAATGAATTTTTTAAGAGCGTTTCCCGGCTATGCCGCTGTGGGGTAGTTATCCAGATGATTTTGGTCTTAACCAAAATCGTTACGGCGATAGCCTTCTTAGCGCGTACGCGATTAGTATTATTTATTTATACCGTAGGTATAAATACCAAAAGAAATATTGTTTTTAGGATTTACTAGGGTAAATCCTAAAGTATTTATTATATTTATTATTTAATTTATATAATATAAATATTATATAAATTATAAACAAACGTGCGCACGCGCGCGAGCCTTAGTATATCTTACGCGGGCGTACGCGATAGATGATACAGTTTATGTTGTGGATAAACCGAGATATACTATGCGAATTCTAAGCGAATTCAGGAGTAAAAACACATGAGTCGTACAGATCAACTGCGAGACGCCTTAGAGGCGATCGAAACACCACGTAAAAAATTACCGACTGGGTTCATGTTACGAGGCAGTATCGACCCAGCCTTACGAAATCATTTCAAGCAATCGATCCGGCACAGCCGTAGTGTGGGTTTTGAATCGATGCAAATCGAAACCAAAGCCCGTGAAGACGCGATCATGAGTTTATACGTGATCAAACCCAAGCAAACGGGATTTACGGCGGTAGCGGAACTTACCGCTGCTGCGTTGAAAAACCCTACGACAACAGCAATGTTAGCGATGTCTGGCGAGTCAGGTGACGCCGAAGCTGAGTTAGACATGGGTAAGCTTACCGAGCTAGTGCGCGAATCTGGTGCTAACGTGTTTATCGATCCTGATGACGCGATTAATTACATCAACTCCGCGCCTACCGAAGACAATGATTTAACCTGGGTTGACCCTACTGAGGGTAGTACTGAGTTTTAACGAACTGGGCTGGTGATTCACCAGTGGCTGCGGCCAGTCGGTTTGGGGTTAGTGACACGGAACGCCTTTACCGTTCACCGCACTGCGCCCCAACCGATTCCCACCTCATCCTAATCAATCTTTTAGAGTTCGGAGAGTCACATGACCCAGTTCAACGGCCGTACGATTTACGGTGACGCCAATGCAGTATCCGTATTAGCCCTAGGCAATCCAGATGAACCCGCTTCCCCGGCTGGTGTGTACGGACATCAGTACGTAGTCCAACACGGTGAGACCAAAACTGATATTAATTTTCAGAATGGTTCTGTGAAACTAAACGGCGTGAATGGCGTAACTAGTGAAGCATTGCTGGCCATCGTCATCCACCGTACTGAGCACGTTAATCGCATGTTCCCGTGCGAAGAAAACGAAATGGCTATTGGTTTCGCTCAGTCAGCGTTACAAAGTTTTGAAGCACGTACTAAAAACCGTACCGCTCGTGGTGTGGAAGGTACGTACACGGTTTAATCACGATACGGAAGAATGAGGATTACCCTTGTTCTTTCGTGGTGGGGCTATATGCGTAAATTTTGGAGTATATAGATGATATCATTCATTATAGCCCGGCCTAATGCCCTATATTTCGATGAGCACTGTACACGGGCTATTAACGAGGTAAGGGGTTTAGAGGAAGCCGCAGTAGTTGAGTCAGCATTACACCATGCTTTTGATTTAGACTACGGGCCTAATGCATTAGCCGATAGCTTACTAGTCGATGTATTAGAACAGTTCGATACACAAGACGGTTTAGATGTTACTACTTCTTTAACCACAGCCAATCAACAAGCGTATATGGCTGAAGTTGCATTGTTAGAAATACAAGTAGGTGACGTAGCTGTTAGTGTACGCCGTGCTTTACAGACTACTATAGATGCTATCCGTAGCCATGGCGAGGTTATGGTAATAGAGAATTTTAAAATACATGATAGCGATAGCTATCAGATGGATGTAGTTTATAGGAGCTCGTTATATGCAGCTACTAACACCGAGGGCTGATTATCATCAGCACTCATTTATATTACCTTTAATGGAGCCTTACTATTATACAGAAGACCAGTGCGTTGATGATCTAGCCCGGTACGGGTTAAGCATGACCGAGTGTTTACTAGCCGCTATATCTGAAGCGGGACAACTAGATGAGCTAGCCGTATACGATGCGTTATATGCAGCGGGTATGGCTCATATACACGGCGATGATTATGACCCTGGCCATTACGTAGAGGAATATGGCGTAAAGCAAACCCCTACGGATTTAGATGCGTTCCTACACAGGAACCTAACTTTAGTGTGGGTACACTATAGTCGATATATTGACATTATCACACACACCCAATACGGCACACTCGCATTCGTAGATGATGTACGCATGTTAGATAACTGTATTGGTTTCACAGCGTTCTACCACCGTTAACTAGGATTAATACCATGTACAAACCATTTACTAGCTGGTCTAATTTAGATGCAGACCCGGTTACTGAAACACGTCCTACATCCATTGCCGTACCAACCGATCCTACTGACTACGTCAAAGGGTATGCGTTCTACGACTTAGATGAACATCACGTACTCACCATTATTAACAACATCCTTGGTGATTCGTTACAGTGCGTAGAGGTAAGCTGCCTCGTACGCGATATTGAGTCACAACCAGAACCCGGATTATTAATCGATAAATATTATTTATCACGTGCAGATACTCCGTCTTTTGAATACGTGCGTGTCGTACGTCTAGAGTCTACTCGGCTATATCTGGAAATCGTTCGTGGGTGGGGTGATGCAGCCGTAGAGCTTATCGACAATATGAACTACGCCGATGAACTAGATACCAAAGCCGCATCGATGGATACGGATGAAGCAGCTAATATCTTAGGTGCCGCGCTACATATAGTGCAGCCAGACCCGGTAGGTACCGTTAGTGTGAGTGAGTCTGTCGAGGATGAAGCAGATGCATTACAGCGGTTATTTAAACAACAGGCAGTTAAATACACGGAAGATTTTACAGCTATCGTAGGGTCTGGGACTACGATGGTAGGTGTTAGAACTTTAGAACGTGAGTCGTTGACCGCTATTACCTGTAAATCATTATCAGCGGAGGAGTTCCAGCATTTCCTTAATATGCCGTTCTTTAATGCAGCGTCTAAAGTGTTTTTATACGAACAGCTCCAACTAGCGTTAGCTAAGCCTATGCATTCGCCTAAAATATACGCTAAGCTAACCCGCGATAACTACAGTTGTATCATAGTGTGCGAACCTAGCTCCATTATTAAAGATGGCGTCGAAGCCAGCATTTATTTACGTAATGCTACACCTGTTACATTACACACCACACTGCCGTCGGCACCACCGGAGCTTGTTTCTACACCCGCAGTACATCCGGACGCTGACGAAGTATCCAGACTCTACCGTTTATTTAACGACCCGTCGGTTAGTATGGCGTGTAATGTAATTAATAAGCCTGACGCGGTGTATACGATTAAGACAGTAGGCGGTACTGATAGTTCCATTAAGGCAGTTAGCTGTATGGCATTACCACAGTCTGGTTTCGAATCGTTCTCACGCTTACCAGATTTCGATACCGCAGCAGGCAGATATATAGAAGAGTGGCTGCATAAAGCATACCTACAACCTACTATTGATACTACCCCTACTATTGGCCAAATCGTCCGTGGTCGACGTATTTATATTGCTGTAATCAATAAAAACCCTGGTAACTCTACCAGTGTAGATGTTGTAGTATATATTCGGATCCCTGGTGCGTAAACGCCATATAGTCGAGTGTGACGACTATATATTCATACACGGAGACCCGTACCCACGGGCTCCATTCTACGCGTTTAGGAATCGCGCATATGAACCGTGGACTACGTATATAGCTGTAGATAACTATCAGCGCGCCTATAGGCTGTTGCGTAGACTGGAGCAGCAGCGCGCCACTTATACGTTGGACGATGGGCTAGGCGTGCGCGGTAAGCGCTCTGGCTATAAACTAATTACTAACGGCCTCGTACGAAGCACTAAACATTTACAACGGCGACTCTGGCTACGGTCGGGGTGCCGTAGACCACACTACTACCATTAGGATAAACCCATGGCGCAACGTAATCCTGCTTTAGAAGACCACGCTACTTTTACGTTCCATACCGTCAACGATAATCTAGATACTGTACAGACCCCTGTACAGTATCATAACAACTGCCGCAAGATGATGGTTAAGCCGAGATGGTGGCGTGTTAATATTACCCTACTTATTGCTAATGACACACATTGCACTATAACGGAGTTAGTCTATACGTCCATTACTAAAAACTTCATGAGCACGCTCTGCGTAGAAATAAATGACGATCTAACGACACGCGTACCACTAGGTTGGTGCGTAATAGAAGGTCGTACACGTTGTACTATTATCGATAAACCAGCACCGAGGCTATAACCATGTTACTGTTTAAAACGTTTAATCTGTTAGAGTTAGTCGCCCACTTGGTCGACCCGGTTTATAAACAACGCCAGCACAAAATGCAGCGGTACGAAGAGAAAGCCAGTATCTTAGCCCTTGATCAGCGTTGTGATTTATTAGATCTAGTTGCCGTAGATCGCGAAGAGTATGTTGCAGCTATTACTGAGTGGGTAAAAGAACATTACCCCGACGAACGATTTCCTATAGCCCTAGACGTGGCTATAAAGGTATTCGATTCATGCGAACAGGATATTTGCGATACAGCGAAGTTTGATGAATACCATAACCGCCGTGACGACAAGTTATATATTGGCGTGATGGTGCGGCCGAATGAAAAGCTATATGGCTACTACGATGCCCAGTTGCTAATTATGAACTATACCTTAGTCGATGTAATTCAGCAGATCCCTGCTAAAATCGATTACTAAGGAAGCACAGTTATGACCAGGTCACTTCGTGATGAGTGTTTTGCCTTAGTTACAGCCGATAGGCGCGCAAATCCTAACTACCCGCTAGAACGCCTAAACTTAATCGGTTTGTTATTATACGCCACTAAAGTGGCCACTACCGCGTAACCTATACTAGAGGCTACCCTAATTGGTAGCCTCTAGTATTACCGTCTATTTATTTTAACTATACTAGGTGCTATATGTGCGCCTTGGAATATTATCGCGAGTACTGTATACCCACTAAACCACCAACCACTGGAATAATAACATGTCTATCCGTTTTTTAGCGTTCGTCATAATTATCTGTAGTGTAGCCGGTATTTATATCCGCCATGCCCCACATACCCAACCAGTCGCCAAGTCACCACCGCCCGAATTCACCCAAGTGAAATGCTGGTCTGGCGGTACTGTTATTTACGAAGGCGTAGCCATCGGCGCTATCACGTTCTACGCTAGCTATACCATCGTACACGACCGTGCTACTAATACTGATATGCGTATACAAGGACCTTGTATTTTCACAACACTACCAACCACTGGAGTATCACCGTGAATATCCGTCTATTAATAATACTATTAATAGTATCTTTTACGTTCATAGGGTGTGTACGTAAAGAGCCTGAAGAACCCAATGCCCGTACTAGCATTAAATGTTATTCCGGTGCACTTAATACCTACGATGGCGTCGCCTTCGGCGGCATCATCCGATTTGATGACCGCTATGTGTTTGATGATAGTACCGGCCAGCGCCGTGAAATATCAGGCAGCTGCCTCCTAACCAAACTACCACCCGACGGAGTATAACATGACACCTTATGTTGAATTAATTAATCGTATTTTAGCCAACGGTAAACGCCGAGGCGATCGCACAGGTACAGGCACTATCTCACTATTCGGTGAGCAGGTCCGTTTTAATCTTCGTGACGGTTTTCCATTACTTACTTTAAAGCAAACTAATTACAAAGCAGTAGCTGCTGAATTAGTCTGGTTCTTAGAAGGTAGTACAGATAATGAACGGCTCCATGAGTTAGGTGCTAAGATCTGGGACGAATGGGCGCTATCTAAAGACTTCTACGAAGAGCGTGAACTATCGTTTTATGAACGATGCGAACTATTAGCCACTAAGTTAAATATGTCTAAAGACCAGGCTCGTAAAGTGCTACGCACTAAAGGCGATATTAAGGCAGGTATAGCGTATTTAAATAGCGCACATATCCCTAAGACTGTGCCAAAGCTGATACAACCTAAAGGAGCATTAGGCCCTATCTACGGCCATCAGTGGCGCACGTGGACAATAGATCTTAACCGTAATATTCATATAGATCAACTAAAGGATTTAGTGCGGCGTCTAAAGAACAACCCAATGTCTAGACGACATATTGTATCGGCCTGGAATCCTATTGATTTACCGGATGAAACCGAGACGCCAGAACAGAACGTACTTCTCGGTCGCATGGCTTTAGCGCCATGCCACACGTTATGGCAGTGTTATGTAGAGGAGTTGACGATCCAAGAACGTATGGATATTTTTAATAAACGGCGTGAGTATGCGGGTTTACAGATGACTGACACTGCCGGTAGTGATCCTGTAATCCAGCATGAGTTATTGGATAAGCTAGGTATTAAACGCAATGCTTTAAGCTTACAACTCTATCAACGCTCCGCTGATATGTTTCTAGGCGTGCCGTTTAATATAGCCAGCTACGCAACACTGATCCACTTGTTAGCGAATGAGTGTGGGTTTGAGGTTGGTGATCTTATTATTGCGTTCGGGGACGTGCATATCTACACTAACCATTTAGATCAAGTTAAAGAGATGCTAACCCGCCTCCCGTATGATCTGCCTACCTTAAATCTACCGGTTAACATCAACATTGCTAACCACACGGTTACTGAGTTAGTGGGCGCGTTAACTAACTATAACACACATCCGTATATTAAAGCAGACGTAGCTATCTAAACCGGAGTACTATAATGAAACCGACCTGTGGTCAGTGTAAACGATGGCAACGCCATATGGACGTAGTAACGGGTAGTACCACCCTAGGTTATTCGTTAGGATTAGGGATATGTACTGACATGTCTTTGCTAGGCGAATCGATAATAGATTTACCAGATGGCGCCGGCAAATCGTTGTCAGCCAATGTAAGTAACGTGGGTAGTTTTATAGCCACAGAAGAGTTCTTACATGCCAATCTATTAACCCGACCAGGGTTTGGCTGTAGTGAGTTCATTAACAAAGATCCGTCCGCCGGAACGTCTGATCTAGACGTACCTAGCGAACCACAACCCGTAGCTGTCATCAGCGGCTACAAATACTCTGATAAATCCGGCTATCTAGTCGATCGACTACCGGTGCCAGAGACTAACTGGAGCGGTTACCCCGAATCACGGCTGGCGATCGGTACGTTGCTGTTCACTAACCCCTAAGGAGGCTGTGTGTTAAATCAACTACAACAGTTATATGAAACAATGGTTGAGTTCACCAAACACGCGCCTGTGTTTGGTGGGGTGTTGATGATGTGGATTATGGGTGTGGTAACCTATTTTTTACGGAACATCCCTAAAGCTATTTACGACTACACCGAACGACAGCTAACCACTACGCTTACGTTTAACAACGCTGGATATGGGGGTAATGAACTTAACTACCAGTGTTTCCTAGCATGGTATTTAGAACAAGGATTTGCTACCGTAGCTCGTAGCTATTCACTAGAACGCCAGTGGCGTACAGGTGGCTATGTCAATGTATTTGGCGCTGGTTACGGCATCCAGTTCTTTATATACCGCCGTAGACTGTTCTGGTTTAAACGGGTTAAGGAGGAATCTGGCGCTACCGATAAAATGAAGGAAGAGATTAGTGTACACGGCCTTACCCGTAATGTGGATATTGTTAAACAGATGATGGGTGAGTTTACCTACAAGCCAGCTAAGGATAAACATTACGCATATACCTGGGGATCTAAGTCATGGGATGACCCCGTAATCGTTAGACCACGTTCGTTACACACGGTAGTTATTAATGCTAATCTAAAAATCGCCTTGCTAAAAGCGATTGACGATTTTAAAGAAGGCGAGCAATGGTATAAAGACCGCGGTATTCCCTATAAACTAGTGATATTATTACACGGTCCGCCCGGCAGCGGTAAGACCACTTTAGTACGAGCATTAGCTAGTCAATATCAGAACGATATCTACCGTATTAATATTGGTAGTATGTCCGATACAAGTTTTGACAAAGCCGTCGGCACTATCGATAGCGGATCATTTGTACTGATAGAAGACTTCGATTCTAGTAATGCACTTAAAACACGTAACGGCTTACGACCTAAGCTAGTACCTAAACCGGAACCCGAGGATGACGTATTAAAACCCATAGGCGAATCGCCCGAAGCAGTCGGTAACGTAGCTATTAATGAAACAGTTAATATCGATTTTAGCACGCTAACCCTATCGGGATTCTTAAACACAATCGACGGCGTATGTCCTTTACACGACACGATTATATTCATGACCACCAACGACGTTACCAACATTGACCCAGCCGTATTACGTAAAGGTCGGGTAGATGAATCGTTCTATATTGGAGCCCTAGAACATACCGAAGTTACGCAGTATATACAACTAAACGTACCTGAGTTAATACTAGAGCCAGGTCTAGAGTTTAATCCTATCATGGGTTGTGATTTAGCAGATCTATATCGCCAACACCGTAATACCCCTAGTGAGTTTATCGATAGCATCCCTAAACTACACACCAACCCCTAGTGAGTTTATCGATAGCATCCTAAACTACACACCACTACCATGGAGATAATTATGCTACCTAGCAGACCTACCGTGTTTTTAGGCGGTACCTGTATTTCAGAAGACTGGCGTACCCACTTGATCCCGTTACTAGACATTAACTACTTTAACCCGGTCGTAGCCGACTGGACGGATGCGAGCAAACTCGAAGAGCTTAAACAACGCAATAGCTGCGATTACATCCTATACGTAATCACACCGTTGATTAGTGGTGTGTATAGCATCGCCGAAGCTGTAGACGATTCTAATAAACGCCCCACACAAACCATAATCTGCGTAGTCGCTCACGCTAGCGTGGAATACGATGCTTCACTGCTAATGTCGTTGGAGGCCGTTAAAGACCTAGTACTAAGGAACGGTGCTACCGTATTAGACAGTTTAGAAGAAGTTGCTAAATGGCTTAATGCGCGCCCGTATGATACTAAACTACCACCTAGCCAGAGTTGGTGATCATGGATAAAATCAAAGTAGTAATCATAGCAGCTATGTCTAAGCATACCCGTGTGATCGCCTATAAGGGCGGTCTGCCGTATGAGCTACCGGCAGACATGGCGCACTTTAGACGCACTACGATTAACGGTGTGGTGTTAATGGGTAGCGGTACGTTCATCTCCTTAGGATCTATCCCGTTACCTAAACGCACTAACATTGTTATTACGTCTAAACCTAAGGAGTTCATGGATGCGTACTACGATAGAGTACCTGATAACCTAACGGCAGTAGGTAGCTTAAGGGAAGGTATTCGTAAAGCTAAGGCACATGCGGTTATAAAAGACCTAGACACCTGCTACGTAATAGGTGGCGAGTCAGTATATAACCAAGCTATACATTATGCTGACGAGTTGCTGATCACCGAGATCGATTATGACTATCCCGGTGATAAATGGTTCCCAAACATCGATCCCATCCTTTGGGTCAAAGCTGACGTACAGTCGTTCGACGTCTCGCTCGGATATGCTGCTTATCAAATAGTCCGTTACGTCCGTAGACCATAACGGCACACGCCACAGAGAGGCCATTGGCCTCTCTGTGTATGCCCTACCATGCCCCGCCTGTAATCATCTGTAGATGCCGTCTATGCGCATCGAAATCATTCAATATCGCTACCTTACCCCACACCTCTTTAAGATGCGTAGCATACATCTCATTAGCATCACTGTAGCTATCCACCACTTCCTTAAACCGCCCTAGTTGATTACCCCCAAATATCTCACCCTTATCCATCGGTATCATTGCGTTCACGTAGATATACGCTTTTACGGCTAGTAATACTAGCTTAGCAAACTGCGGATAGCTACGCGGATTGATATGATTAAACGTTGTATCGTTCTCTAACCAACACCGCAAAAATATGTTAGTTGGTAATGACATATTATCCGCGATCATAATCGTGTTCTCAGCTATTAGTTTAACTTTAGCTGAGGATATAATAGGAATAGGACTACTTGTGTTTAATAGTCCGGACGCCGCGTCTAATAACGCATTTCCGTGCATCGGCACTAGGTTAGTGGCTCCTACCACAGCACCCTCACCAAACGTAACAGATAACGCTGAGGTGATAGTACGTCCCTGCGTTAAGGTTTTAGGTATGCGATAGATATACGTGAACGCATCCACGTCTTCACGCGGTAGACCATTTAATCGAATAAAGGTTTCCGTACCACCCATGATATTACAGTCTGTAAACACCCGTGGTACAATGACCTCCTCACGTATACGCGAGTCCAGCGAGATCGGATTCCTTAGTTGGTAGTTGAACTGTGATATGAATACCTTCTCTAATACCTCTCTAGGTATCTCATATCGTACTTGATTTAACGCATAGGTAACCGGGTTCATCACGAACCTCCAATAGTAAAGTGTTTTTTAACAGACAGTGATCATGCTATGTCTTACAGGCGAATAAATCCTAGGTATATATTATCTTTACGAACCCCGCCTTAGGAGTAACCCAATGGCCTGTTTTATTTATGATATTTACGACCTACGGTCTATTTATACTCAAAACATAGTACCCTCATTTAATCCGCCAGTAGACCAATATCGAGCTGATGACATATTCGTAGCTTGGCTGCTAGAACGATTACAGTACGTGTTTTTAATCCCGCTAAGCAATCCGTTAGCAGCGACCATAGATATCCTGGAACGCGTAAATCCAACCCCACGGTATTTGCACTCCAGTTTAGATACGTGGATACAGAGCATGTTTGCGACATTAAATGAGACACCCTATCGTTCATTAGCGTTATCACACTATACATTAACGGATAATGACCTTGTATTAGAATTATTTTAAGGTGCTACAATGACAGCCATAATATCCATCGATGAACCCACTAACCTATTAAAAACACAAACGTTAGACTTCGTGGCTCAGTTTAACTTACCCTTGGTCAGTTTACGTGATTACGACTGGAGTAATCTAATATTCACGTTACTAGACGATAAACTATCACAACGCTTTAGATGGACTACACCGAGCACTCGTTTTGAACACGCCCTAGAGCGCAGTCTGCCTTGGTTTGCGAGTAATGGCGTAGATCAATATAGTGCTCACTACATGACCACGGTATTAGATGAACTACATCACGAGCTTAACCGAATAGCCTGCCTATTGATACCCGTACCTACGTGGGACGTGTGGTGTATTCGGTTGACCGGTGATTCGGTTATGGCTACCCAAGGTGATGACTTTAGAATCTTAGAATGGAACCGGCTAGTAGAGTCCGGTGCGATAAAAGACCCTTTAAAGAGGCTTTAATATGCCTATTCGGTT
>Ga0073914_10000002_pt1 | contig 71877 bp, 70 predicted proteins | sample GWRWT4_30Apr14_FD_71481 | JGI IMG/M metagenome (GOLD analysis project Ga0073914, IMG submission 71481) | Sand microcosm microbial communities from a hyporheic zone in Columbia River, Washington, USA - GW-RW T4_30-Apr-14 | ecosystem: Engineered > Artificial ecosystem > Sand microcosm >... | reverse complement strand
CTGAATCCTTCTGTTTTTACAACGGTTTTTAGCGAAACTCATTGTATCAATAGCAGGGATTCAGGCCTTCTTTTTTACGGCAACTGTGGGACAGCAGTGGGCATCGCGGGCTTTTTATTCAGATGATTTTCCCCAGAAGTTCGGCGTGCCGTACTGCCGGTGTGCGTTTTCCCGACAGCTCTTCATTGGAAAAATCATCCACCATGATGACTTCCCGCACGGCTGCCGCCGTGTCCCGTAACAGCTGCGCCTCTGCGGAGCTGATGACACCAGCCTGCAAGGCCGCTTCTGGCGACTCGCTGTGCAGCAGTCCTTCTTTGCGCGCCACGCGCATTTTCGCTTCGATGTCCTTGGTGTCTGTCACCAGCTGAAAGGCATATTCGAGAGCACCCGTTGCTTCGGCGCGATTGCGGCTGATGAACAGGCCTTCGCTTAAACGGTCAAAACTGGCGGAAGGTTTCAGCATGAGGGTGGCGATCTCGTGGCCAAGCTTGTCGGAGGGCTCGGTCTGGCGGCGGCCCCAGGGAAACACCACGCGACGCAATATCCAGCCAATCAGCGGTGAAGGAAAATTCAGCAGGATGCCGTATAGCTGTTTCTCAATCTGGTGAATGCAGACGGCCAAGCTGTAATCCACCATGACACGATCTTCGGCAGGGCGGCCTTCGTCTTCCCAGCGCTTCAGCACCGAGCTGGCGAGGTACATTTCTGCCAGCACATCGGCAAAGCGGCCGGACAGTCTTTCGCGCCGTTTCAGTTCGCCGCCGAGCAGGCCGAGCGCGGCATCAGCCGTTAGTGCAAAAGCGGCGGAGAGGCGCGACAGCTTTCGGTACCAGTGCGCGCTCGGCGTGGGCGGTGCTGGCGCGAAGGCGGAAAAAGTCAGGCCATGCACCAGCGCACGCAGCGCATTGAACATGATGTGGCTGACATGTGCAGTAAAAGCGGTATCGAACTTTTCCAGCGACTCGCGCTTGTCCGGCAGCGCCGCGGCCTCAATTTCCTTGAGCAGGAAGGGATGGCAGCGCATGGCGCCCTGGCCAAAAATGATCAGGGTGCGCGTGAGGATGTTGGCGCCTTCCACGGTGATGCCGATCGGAATCGCCTGATAGGCGCTGGCGAGATAGTTTTTTGGGCCGGCACAAATGCCCTTGCCGCCATGAATGTCCATGGCGTCATTGAGCGCGATGCGCATGCGTTCGGTGGCCTGGTATTTCATGATGGCGGAAACGACAGCAGGTTTTTCGCCGAGATCAAGGCCGACACAAGTCAGGCGCCGCGCTGCTTCAAGCGTATAGGCGTGCCCGCCGATGCGGGCGAGGGCTTCTTCCACGCCCTCCAGTTTGCCGATCGGCAATTTGAATTGTTTGCGTACGCGTGCGTATTCACCGGAATAGCGGGCGGCAGTTTTGGCTGACGTGGTGCCGAGGGCCGGCAGTGAAATGGCACGACCGGCCGCCAGGCAATTCATCAGCATCAGCCAGCCGCGCCCGACCTGCTCGCGACCGCCGATCACCCAGGTCATGGGAATGAACACATCGGTGCCGTGATTCGGCCCGTTCATGAAGGCCTGGTTGCCGGGGAAATGGCGGCGGCCGATATTCACGCCGGGATGATTGGTGGGAATCAGTGCAAGCGTTATGCCGATGTCTTCCGCATTGCCGAGCAAATGCTCCGGGTCATGCAACTGGAAGGCAAGGCCGAGCACTGTCGCCACCGGGCCCAGCGTGATGTAGCGCTTTTCCCAGGTCAGGCGGATGCCGAGCACTTCCTGGCCGTCATGAAGGTCGCGACAGACAATGCCCTTGTCCGGCATGGAGCCCGCATCCGAACCGGCCTCCGGGCCGGTGAGCGCAAAGCAGGGAATTTCCTGGCCACTGGCCAGTCGGGGCAAGTAATGTTTTTTTTGTTCGTCCGTGCCGTAATGCAGCAGCAACTCTCCCGGGCCCAGCGAATTCGGCACCATGACGGTGACGGCGGCCGATACGGAGCGTGATGCAATTTTTCCGACTACGGCCGAGTGCGCCTGCGCTGAAAAACCGAGTCCGCCAAATTCCTTGGGAATGATCATGCCGAGGAAACCTTGCGTGCGAATGAAGTCCCACGCCGGTGCCGGCAGATCGCGCAATTCATGCGTGATGACCCAGTCGTCGAGCATGTCGCACAACTCTTCCGTGGGGCCGGACAGAAAGGCCTGCTCTTCCGGCGTCAGTCGCGGCTGTGGAATGGCGAGCAGTTTTTTCCAGTCAGGATGCCCGCTGAACAGATCGGTTTCCCACCAGGTGGTACCGGCAGCGATGGCGTCACGCTCGGTATCGGAAATTGGCGGCAGCATGCGTTTGATGAAGATCAGTGCCGGTTGCGTGATCACGATCTTGCGCAGCGGCTTGAGGCTCCAGGCCAGAGTGACCAGCCAGGGCAGCCACAACCAGTGCGAGTAAGGCTGGTGCCGCAAGGCGAGCGTGAGCAGCGTGATGCCGAGTATCAGGGTGGCAACAAGACCAAACCGTGCGTTGAAAAACATCAGTAAGCCGGTGGCGAGAAAAAGCAAAAGCAGCAGGGTATTCATGAAGGACTCCTGTCAAACCGGCATCAGCAGCGTGAAATCAGCACAGCAAGGCTGGCCGGTAAAAAAGCGCGAGCTTGCAAGTCGAATGTCTGCGATTTACTCAGAATGAGCAGACCGCTTTCTGGACAAGGCTCTGCGCTGCGCCTGCAAAAAGCGGCAGCATGCAGCTATTGTGCGTATCGCCTGCACAAAGCCTGTGCCCTTTGCGCTAGGGAAGTGTGGTGCAAGTGTAGGCGGCTCCCTGTTTGTTGCTGCGTCGGTACTTGTGTCCGGTGCGGGCGGGGATTTATAAGTAGGGCCTGCCAGCTAGAGCGCACGCTATGAAGTTCCGAATGCTCCTGTGGTACATGGCGCGACGCATGGATCTCCTCGCCCGTACCCACCCCGAGTTTATTGCCAAGCTGCACGGACGCGATTTTGTCATCCAGATATCCACTGACGAGGAGACACACCGTTTTTTCCGTGTTCGCCATAACCGGGTGGAGTCTCACCGTTCGGTTTATCCCGAGCCTGACCTGACCATGCACTTCATCAATAACGATGTGGCTTTTCGCTTGCTCTCCAAGGGAGCGGCCGATGATTTCATGGCGGCGGTGCAGGCTCAGGAGGTCAGGCTGATTGGCGATTACGCCCTGCTCATGTGGTTCATGGGGATAGGCAAGTACCTGCGATCCGCCCGGAGAGTGCGCTCGGGGCGTGAGGCAGAGTCGCGCGCCGCCGGGTAGTACCAGTCGGCCGTTTGTCATTCTTGAATGTGAAATACATCACATTTTCCCGATCCTGCCCGTAGAATGCCGCCCTGCTTTGAATGGACTGGCGTGGCTTGATGTTCTTTTTGCATCCCTTAAGGAAAAGGTATGAGGTGGTGGCATGGCTGGTGGCCTTGCCCCTGCTGCTGCTTTGTCTGTCGTCCGCGCAGGCCGCACCGGCCGTCGCGCTGTACTATGGTGACAACCCGCCTTGGGACGAACTGCGGGCCTTTGATGTGGTCGTGGTTGATCCCGACCATCCCGGCCTTGATCCCCGCCCGCACCAGCATGCCGACAGTGCCGTCTTTGCTTATGCCAGCCTTGGCGAAGTGCACCCCTCCAAGCCCTATTTCAGCAGCATCCCGGCCCCTTGGCTGATTGGCGAGAACCGTGGCTGGGGTTCCCGTGTGATCGATCAGGCGCAGCCCGGATGGCCTGTCTTCTTTGTGGAAAAAGTGCTGGCACCGCTCTGGGAGCAGGGCTATCGCGGCTTCTTTCTGGACACGCTGGATTCTTATCAGCTGGCAGCCGGAACACCGGCTGAGCGCGCCCGCCAGGAGGCCGGCATGGTGGCGGTCGTTCGTGCCATCAAGACGCGCTGGCCTGAGGCGAGGCTGATCTTCAACCGCGGCTTCGAGATCCTGCCGCAGGTGCATGACCACGTCTGGATGGTGGCAGCGGAGTCACTGTTTCAGGGCTATGACGCTGGCCGTAGCAGCTATGCCGAGGTGAAGCCTGCCGATCGGGAGTGGTTGCTGGGGCAGTTGCAGAAGGTGCAGCGGGAGTACCGGCTCCCGGTGCTGGCCATTGACTATGTGCCGTTGGAAAGGCGCGATATCGCCCGCAAAACAGCCGCTAAAATCCGCGATCTCGGCTTTATTCCCTGGGTGGCAACTCCCGGGCTCGATACCCTGGGAGTCGGCGCGGTGGAAGTGCTGCCGCGCAAGGTGCTGCTGCTTTACAACCCGGCCGAAAGCCCTGACCTGCACTACGCCGATCCCCAGCGCTTTCTCGCCATGCCGCTGGCCTATCTGGGGTTCGTCATCGATTACCAGCCCATCACCGAAGCGCCACCCGCCTTTGCGGCACTCGGGCGTTATGCGGGCATTGTCAGCTGGATCAACAGTGATACGGCATTAGGCGAGACCGCCTGGCCGTCGTGGCTGGCGGCTCAAGCCAGGGCAGGCGTGCCGCTCGCGGTATTCAGCCGCTTTGGTGTGGAGGCCGATGATCCCCTGTTCGGCCTGCTCGGGCTGGTATCACCGGAGGTGCTGCCGAACACTCCGCTGCGCATCAGCCAGAAAGACAGCCTCATGGATTTCGAGCTGCCGGTACGGGCTCGTTCGGGCGATCTTTTCCCCTTGCGCCTGACCGGTGCCGGTCGCCCCCTGCTCACACTGAAAACCCCGGATGGCCAGGTATTTCACCCGGCCGCACTGACGCCTTGGGGCGGCTATGCGCTGTCACCCTATGTGGTTGAGTCACTGCCGGGCAATGACAGCGGCGAGCGCTGGTACCTGAATCCGCTGACCTTCCTGCGGGCAGCGCTGCGTGTCGAGGCGACGGTACCGGTACCGGATGTCACCACCGAAAACGGCCGCCGCCTCTTCTTTGTGCATATTGATGGCGACGGTTTTGCCAGTCAGGCCGAGTTGCCGGGTGCCCGCCTCGCGGGTGAGGTGCTGCGCGATGACCTGCTCAAACGCTACCCCTGGCCCACCACCATGTCGGTGATTGAGGGAGAGGTGGGCCCCACCGGCTTGTACCCGCAGCTGTCGCCACGGCTTGAAAAGGTGGCAAAGGACATTTTTGCCCTGCCCCATGTCGAAGTGGCCAGCCACACCTATTCCCATCCCTTCTACTGGAACAAGGCGGAAGACGCGGCCGCTGCCGGTGACAGCAAGGGCTATCACCTCGACATCAAGGGTTATACCTACGACATCCGGCGCGAGATCAGTGGTTCCCGGGACTACATCAATGCGCGTCTGGCGCCTCCCGGCAAGAAGACGGAAATCCTGCTCTGGAGCGGCAATTGCGTGGCCACTCCCGCCGCGCTGGCCGAGGTGGAAAAAGCCGGGCTGCTCAACATGAATGGTGGCGACACCGACATTACGCGCAGCCGCAATTCCTGGACGCGGATTGCCGGGCTGGGCGTGGAGAAGGACGGGCGCTATCAGGTCTTTGCCCCGAACCAGAACGAAAACGTCTACACCAATCTCTGGACGGGTCCGTTTTATGGTTTCGAGCGTGTCATTGAAACCTTCGAGCTCACGGACCGGCCCTACCGTTTCAAGCCGGTGAACCTCTATTTCCATGTCTACGCCGCCAGCAAGACCGCTTCACTGACCTCTCTGCACCGTATTTATGCCTGGGCCGGAAAGCAGGATCTGCACCCGGTTTATGCCTCGGACTACATCCGCAAAGTGCTCGATTTCAACCACATGACGGTGGCCAGAACCGCAGACGGTTACCGCATCCGCGGCAATGGCGACCTGCGCAACCTGCACGTGCCGGGCATGCTTCGTTCCGTGGACTGGGCCGCCAGCACCGGTCTGGCGGGCATGAGTGCGGCTCCTGAAGGCAGCTATCTCGGTCTTGCCGATGGCAGTGCGGATATTGTGTTGATGCCCGCTACGCCAAAAGCCGGTACTCAAAGAACGACAAAGCAGCCTTACCTCGCCTCGGCCAATGCACGCACGCAAGGCTTTGTGCGCAATGGCCGGGACCTCGCGTTCGGCCTGCAGGGCCGGATGCCCCTCGAATTTGCGCTGGCCAATAGTGACAGCTGCACGCTGTCGACAAAGGGACGCGAGATCAAGCCATGGCGGGCCGAAGCAGGCCTGCGTCATTTCCGACTGGAGCAGCATGCAGAACCGGCGTTCGAACTCCGTTGCCGCCCATGAGCGACAGCGCCTCATGCCGCTTGGGCGCATCGCGCTCTTCGGCCTGATGGTGACGACGGCTCTGGTGGCGGTTTATCCGGGACAGCGTCTGGAGCGTCGTCTCGAGGCGTCGGCTTTTTCGGATTCACTCTCCAAGGCCTATCTGGAAGCCTGGTTGCGCGCGCAATCCGGAGATGCCCACCTGCGCCTGATTCTGGCCCGGCGCCAGACCGTGGAAGGCCATCTGGAGCAGGCCGAACAAACGCTGGCTCCCTTGCTGGACGAAAACGATGCGGACGGCAATTACCGTCCTGAAGCCGAGGCCCTGAAGCTGGATATCCTGACGGAAAGACTGTGGCGCCAGCCGCCGGACACGCCCGCCTTCGCCACCGCCCGCCTGGCCGTGCTGGTGCAGCTGGAAAAGCTGGCGCTTTTTTCCTGGGAGCCTTCACGCCTGGAAGACTATGCCAATCAGGCCATTGCCCTGAATGCACCCAACCAGGCTTTCCTCTTTTTCCAGCGCCTGCTTGATACCGAACCCTACGAGAGCGTGCATATACGCAGTGACATTGCGGCACTGCAACTGGCCAATGGCCGTTACCGCGATGCTGCCGCCACCTATTTTCTGGCCATGAAGGCGGCTTCCAGCCTGCCTGAACAGCGCCGCCTTTTTCTGGCCGGCTTGTCGGCCCTGCAATCCGGCAACCTGCTGGACGAGAGCATGCTGGAAGCACAGGCACGCTGGCAGGGCTTGGCCGACGATCCGGCCACGCTTGAGTTTCTGGCCCGGCTGGCACGTTCGGCCAACCGTCTGGATCTGGCCGAGCAGTATGTGGCGCGGCTGCTGCAGCAGCGTGTGGGGAGGGGTGCATGAAACGTTTGCCGCCTTTCTTGTTGCTGTCATCCCTGATGGTGCCGGCCCTTGTATGGGCCGAGCCGGCATTGCCGCCGCTGGATCATGTGGGCCTGCCTGCTCTGGCGTTTGATGAAGGCCGCTACCAGCTTGGCTACGAGATTTATCTGGCCAAAGGCAATCTGCCTGCCGCCTATCGCGTGGCGGAAAAGGCCGTGCGTGAACGTCCGGGCGACATGGCCTGGCACCGGCGTCTGGCGCAAGTGGCGCAATGGCTGAACCAGCCAGATGTCGCGCTGCAACACTGGCTGCTGGTGGCGCGGGCCACGGGCGATGCAGAAGCCTGGCGCGAAGTCGGACGCATGGCGCCCATGCTGGCCGATGACGAGGCCTGGCTGGTCTGGCAGCGGCACGAGGCCGGGCTGAACCCGGGCGATACCACGCGCATGAACACCTTGCTGGCCGCCTATGAAAAAGTGGGGCGCCCGGAAGAAGGTCTGGCCTTTCTGGCGGCCCTGCGCCGCACGCATCCCACGCGTGCCCTTTATGAGGCCGAGGCCTTGCTGGCCGAACGCAGCGGAAAGGCCGAACTGGCCCTGGCCAATCTTGCCGTGCTGAACCGGCGTTACGGCCTCCAGGAAGGCTGGCTGTTGCGGGCAGCGGGCTTGCACTACCAGCACGGTGAGCTGGAGCAGGCACAGAAAGTCCTGAGTGAGGCCGCCCCCCAAATGCCGGATACCGCGAGCGGCTTCTGGCAAACCCATGCCGAGCTGGCCCGCCTGCTGGACGATGAACCCACGGCGCTGGCGGCCTATCAGCACCTCTATGCCAGCGGCACGTATACGCAGAGCGACCTGATCAATTACGCCGCGCTCTTGCAGGAGCGCGACCCGCTGGCAGCAGCCCGTTTGCAGGCCCTGTTGTTTGAACGTTTCGGGCGGATACAGGCTGCCAATAGCGCGCTCTACCTCTGGGACAGGGAAAACAACCCGGCGGCCGCCGAGGCCTTTTTGCAGAAACTGACGTCTCCACAGCTCGCCGTGCTGGAAAACGATGCCGGCTTTCACGAGTTCCGAGGTCGCCTGCGCCAGAGTCAGGGGCGCTGGCGCGAGGCCATGGCGGACTATGCGGCCGGCCTGCGTCTGGCCCCCGCACGCGCGAGCCTGCAGCAGGCCTGGCTGGCCTTGCTGATCGAGCGCGGCGACGGCGCCAGCCTGCGTCGCCTGCTGCTTGAAGGCAGCGACCGTGCCCGTCGCACACCGGCGCTATGGAGTCTTTGGGCTGCCGGCTGGTCACGGCTGGAAGAGCCGGTGCGGGCACTTCCTTACCTCAAATCCCTTCATGATGCTCGTCCGACGGACGCACTGGTGACGCTGGCCTATGCCGATGCACTGGCTCGCGCCGGCCTGGTGGATACGGCCCGGCAGCTGGAAAACCAGGTCTGGCAGAGCCGCCAGCAGGCGCTGACGGCTCTGCCTGCCGCCTCGCAGCTCGAGTTGCGCAATGCCCTCGTGGCTCTCGAACTGGAGCGTTTGCCGCCTGATGCAAGGCGCCGCCATTGGCAGCAACTGCTCCGGGAACGGCGCGACAACACGGGTCAGGTGTCGCCCTGGGTGCGCGATCTGGTGCTGGCCGCGGCTTGGGCTTCCGATGCGCCGGACAGCCTTCCTGCCGATGTCACGGCACGGGTGCCGGCGGCCGCTCCTTTACCGGCATGGTCACCTTTGCTGGCAGCGCTGGGGGGCAACGATTTGCCCGCACTGGATGTCCTTTTGGACCAGCGCCTGGATGAGCTGCCGGTGTATGACCGGGTAGAGGCGGCAGAGCGCCTGGACCGTTTTGACCTCGCCGCCACCCTGGCTTTCGACACGGCGGAGTTGCGCCCGGACGATGACGAGATCCATCGCCGGTTTCAGGAGCGGGCCTTTGCCGATGGCAGCTGGCTGGATCTTTCTGCCCAGCAGGACAAGCAGGGCAGTCTCACCCGCACGCCGCTCACCCTTGAAGGGAAAACCGCCCTCAGCGGCAATATGCATGTGCAGTGGCTGGCAGAAAGCGCCGGGCTGGACAGTGATCCGGCACTCTTGCGCCTGCCCATGGACAGCCAGCAAAGAGTGGAAGCCGGGGTGGGTCGCAAGGGCGATACCCAGGACTGGGAACTGGCACTGACGGCGTTCGACAGTCTTGATGCCGTAGCGGGCTTGCGTGGCAGTGGCCGCTGGCAGGCGGGGCCGGGTGTGCAGATGGAGGCCCGTGCCGGCTGGCAGCAGCGCACAACAGCCACCTCCGCCCTGACGGTGGGTGGCATGCGCAATCTTGCCGGTCTGGGGCTGGGCTGGGCCGTGACCGGCCGCGACAGCCTCGCACTCGATCTGGAATACAGCCAGTTGCAGTCACAAGGTGGGGGTGCTCTGGGCAGCACCCTGACCGGCAGCCTGAATGTTGCCCATCGCCTGTTTTCCGGCGAGCGTGACTGGGTGCTGAAAACCGGCATCAGCACGACTTCGTCCAGCACAGCCGACACCTTGCCGGCAGACCTGCAGCCGCTGCTGCCGGCAGGCCTCGCGGCGGGCGCCGACTATTTCGTGCCGCAGGCCTTTACGCAATTCAGCCTGGCATTGGCTTTTGGTGAAAACGCCGAGCAGAGCTTTCAGCGCGGCTGGCGCACCTTCTGGCAGGCAGGGCTGACCCAGGATGCCGACACCGGCCTCGGGTATGACTACCGCTTTGGCGTACTGGGGCGTGTGCTGGGACGTGACCGTTTGCGCTTTTTCATCAAGGGCGCCGATGGTGCCCAGGGCAATGGCGAGAGCACGCAAACCCTGAATGCGGATTACCGGATTTTTTACTGACTGTTTGCAGAGTGCCGCAGCAGCGAATCAACGCGTTAACAAAGGAAAGGAAGAGAGGACATGATCATGAAATATGCACAAGGGTTGCAGCGCTTGCTGGTGCTGGTGCTGGTGGCGGGTCTTGGCGCCTGCGCCACGCTGGATGCCGGTCGCGCACCGGAGCTCGACAAGAGCGCACGCTGGGTCTTGCTGCCGGCGGTGAACAATACCGAAACCGTGCAGGCAGCCGCACGGCTCGAAGCCATCACGGCCAGCCTCTTGCGCTCGCAGGGTGTGAAAGAGTTGCTGTTGTATCCGGCGACAGCGGCGGATGATCTGCTGGGTCCGGCCGATCGTCGTGCGCAGGAGGCGGCTCTTGCCTGGGCACGCAGCCAGAATGCGCGTTATGCCGTCATCGGCTCGGTGCAGGAGTGGCGCTACAAAACCGGTCTCGACGGTGAACCGGCCGCAGGGGTTGCCCTCACCATCATTGATGTCGGCAGTGGCCAGGTGTTGTGGACCGGTACCGGCGCACGTACCGGCTGGAGCCGTGAAGCCGTTGCCGCCGTTGCCCAGAAGTTGATTGCCAGCCTCGTGCACGACGCGCTCGGCAACGCCAAGTAATTACGGCGGCCCCCTACGTCATCGACCATGGCAACACAAACGGAGTTGCACTGATGCACGCCTATACCTCCTCGCGGCTGGCCGCTTGGTTTGCGCCCAAACAGGTGAGCAGGATTGCGGTTATCGAAATCACGGGTCTGATGCTGGCGCTGATGGCGCTGACCGTGATGATCGAACCGGATGATCCTTTCCTGCTCAGTCGGCCTTTTCCCTGGTTGTGGTTGCTGCCGGTGGTGCTGGCCCTGCGCTACGGAACACTGGCGGCGTTCGGTGCGGTCAGCATTCTGGTGTTGTGCTGGTTCCTGCTCCCTTTTTTCGGAATCGGTGGCGGCGCCTTTCCGGCCAGCTTTTTTCTGGGCGGTTTGATTGTCACGCTGATTGCTGGCGAATTTTCTGATGTGTGGACGGCGCGGTTGCGCCGCGTTGCCGAAGTGAATACCTATCTTGGCGAGCGCCTGGATTCGCTGACACGGCGACACTACCTCTTGCGTCTTTCCCACGAACGCCTTGAGCAGGAGTTGCTGGTCAAGCCGATGACCCTGCGCGATGCCCTGCAGCGCTTGCGCAAGCTCATTGTTGAAGCGCCGGCGGAGCAGCCGCTGCCGGAAGCACAGGAATTGCTGCGTCTGCTGGGCCAGGCCTGTCAGCTTGAAGTGGCCAGCCTGCATGCGCTCACTGACAACAAGATTACGCCGCTACCCGTCGCCAGCATTGGGGAAATCTCCGAACTTGATGCCACGGACCCGCTGGTGCAATTCGCACTCGAGAACAACACGCTCTCGCATGTGCAAAGTGAAGGTCTGCAAATGGAGAGCAGCCGTTATCTGGTGGTGGCACCACTGGCAGACAGCAGCGGTGATGCACTCGGTTTGCTGGTGGTGGAGCGTTTGCCCTTCCTGTCCATGAACCAGGAAACCCTGAGCTTTCTGACGGTGTTGCTGGGGTATTACGCGGACGGCGTGCGGCTGGCGCCATCGGCGCGCGATATCGTGCGTGTCACGCCCAGTTGTCCGCATCTTTTTGCGGGCGAGCTGCTGCGCCTGCATCGCATTTATCAGGAGGTGGGTATCCAGTCCATGCTGACAGCGCTGGTGATAGAGCCGGGTCTGCGCCAAAGTGAAATTGCGCTGGAAACCCTGCGCCAGGCGAGACAGCTCGACGTGATCTGGGAATTTACCGAAGAGGGCCGCCGTTTCATCCTCACCCTCATGCCTTTGCATGGCGAGGCGGCGCTGTCCGGTTATCTGCTGCGCACCGAGGGCTGGTTGCGCGATGTCTTCGGGCTCAGGGATTTTGTGGATGCCGGCGTAGCTCCGCACAGTGCGCCCATAGGCACGGCGGCACCGGCCGAGCTGCTGCGTGATCTGCTGGAGAGGTGTCAGCATGACCGGTAGTGAAATCAAACTGGCTTCAGCTGCCTTTGCGCTTGAGCTGGCGGCCATTACCCTCCTGCTTCTTCACACCAGTGACGATGCCCTTTTGCATCGCTATTTCATTCTGCATGCCATGGCGAGCGCCATGATGGCGCCAGTGGCCTGGGCTTTCATGCCGGCGAATTACCGGCAGCCGCGCCTGCTGGTCATGCTGCTGCTTTTTACCCTGTGTTTTTTCATTCCTGTGCTGGGCTTGCTGGGATTTTTCTTTGGCGTGTTGCTGACAGGCTGGTGGCCCTATTTCCGCCGCAGCAAGCCCTTTGCCGAAGTGCTGACCCCGCAATACGAGCTGGCGAAGAAAAGTGTCGAAGAAAACCGGCTGCGCATTGGTCAGGTACGCAATCAGCTGAGCAGCCCGGATGCACCGCTGGATTTGCGCATGAAGGCCTTGATGGCCATCCAGAACATGCCGCCGCGGCATGCGTCCGGTGTGTTGCGTGATGCGCTTTCAGACAGTGTGGATGATTTGCGCCTGCTGGCTTACGGCATGCTCGACGGCAAGGAGAAAGTGATTGCCGTGCGCATTCACCAGGCTCAGCAAGCCTTGAAAGATGCCCAGGAAACCGTGGCGATCTACACCGCCAACAAGCAGCTCGCCGAGCTTTACTGGGAGCTGGTGTATCAGGGACTGGTGCAGGGCGACATGCGCAGTTACGCGCTGGGGCAGGTAAAAAAATACGCCACCGAAGCACTGCGTCAGCAGGTACGTGACTCCGGCCTGTGGGTGATATCGGGCCGCATGCGCATGCTGACGGGCGATTACCAGGGCGCACTGGGCGCATTTTCCACCGCCATCGTGATGGGCTTGCCACGTGGTCGTGCGCAATCCTATCTGGCCGAGCTGGCTTTCCTGCAAGGTGACTACAAGAGCGTGCGCGAACACATGCAGCATATTCGTGAAGAGAGCCGTAACCAGCCGATGTCCCTGCTCGCGGATTACTGGGGACGTCCATGATTATCCGCCAGGGAAAATCGGCAGACGTCGGCCTTTTGCTGGAAGGCACTTTTCCGTATGTCAGCGGTGGTGTGTCGAGCTGGGTGAACCAGATCATCCGCGGCTTCCCCGAGCTCACCTTTGCCCTCTGCTTTGTCGGCAGCCGCCGCGAAGATTACGGTGACATGCGTTACCCGTTGCCGGATAACGTGGTGCACCTGGAGGTTCATTACATTCACGGCGATCATGCACAAGCACCCGCCAAGCCGCGCAAAGGCGACCCGGACGTGGCCGGCCAGGTCAGGGAACTGCACAACCATTTCCGCCAGCGTGATCCGTCAAAGCGCGACCCGTCAAAACCCAACCCCATGACCGCGCTGCTCAAGGCCTTTCATGACGGCAAGTACACGCAGGAAGATTTTCTCTACAGCCGTACTTCCTGGGACTACATCACCGAGCAATACCGCGAACGTTGCACCGACCCTTCCTTTGTCGATTATTTCTGGACGGTTCGCATCATGCACCAGCCGCTCTGGCAGCTGATGAAGATTGCCGAAGAGTTCATTCCGGTACGTACCTATCACACCATTTCCACCGGTTACGCCGGTTATCTCGGGGCCTTGCTGAAGCAGCGTCGCGGTCGTCCGCTGATCCTGTCCGAGCACGGTATCTACACCAAGGAACGCAAGATCGATCTTTTCCAGGCGCAATGGATACGCGACAACCGTGGTGTGCTGGAAAAGGATTCCAGTGAAGTCGCTTATTTCCGCGGTCTCTGGGTGCGATTTTTTGAAGTGCTGGGGCGCGAGTGCTACCAGCACGCACAGCACATCATCGCCCTCTATGAAACCAATCGCCTGCGCCAGATCAGCGATGGCGCGCCGGCCGAGCGCACGCAAAACATTCCCAACGGCATCAACCTGCCGCATCTGGAAAAAGTGCGCGAGAACCGTGTGCCCGGCATCCCCCTGACGGTGTGCCTGATCGGGCGCGTGGTACCGATCAAGGATGTGAAAACGTTTGTGCGTGCCATGCGCACGGTCGTGAATCGTCTGCCGGATGTGGAGGCATGGATTGCCGGACCTGAAGATGAAGATCCGGAATATGCCAGGGACTGCCATCTGCTGGTGGAAGGTCTCGGTCTGGGGGACAAGGTGAAGTTCCTCGGCTTCCAGAAAATTGACGAGCTGTTGCCGAAAGTCGGCGTGATGGTGTTGAGCTCCATTTCCGAAGCATTGCCTCTGGTCATTCTGGAAGGTTATGCAGCCGGTGTGCCCTGCGTTGCAACCGATGTGGGTTCCTGCCGGCAATTGATAGAGGGTCTCGATGCCGAGGACCGTGCCTTGGGGAGTGCTGGCGAGATCGTCGGCATTGCCGATCCGGAGGCACTGGCGTTGGCGATTTTGCGGCTGCTTTCCGAACCTGCGCGCTGGCAGAGTGCACAGGCAGCCGGTGCGGCCCGTGTGCGCCGTTACTACACGCAGGACATGATGTTCGCCAAATACCGCGCCGTTTATGAGGATGCTTTGCAGCAACCTGATGACACGGAAGGGGCGTATTGACATGGCAGGGATAGGATTTGAACTGCGCAAGCTGCTGAAACGGGATTCACTGCTGGGTCTGGTGCAGGCCTATGCCTATGCCGGGATCATCAGTTCCGGGCCGTGGATTTTGTCCATCATCGGCATCCTGATCATCGGCGTGATGTCTGCCGCCATTGTGGTCCCCGGAACCCTGATTACCCAGTTTCAGGTCAGTGTCACCTACCTGATTTCTGTCAGCCTGGTGCTCACGGGACTGGCACAACTGGCCTTCACGCGTTTTACGGCCGACCGCCTGTTTGAAAAAAACATCGACATGATCCTGCCCAACTTCAACGGTCTCTTGCTGTGGGTAACGGCATTGTCCGGTTTGCTGGGCATGTTTGTGATCATGGTTTTCTTTCAGGATGAAAGCCTGATTTACCGCCTGCTGATGCTGGCGGGTTTTGTGATCCTGAGCGATATCTGGATTGCCACGATCTTTCTGTCGGGCATGAAAGAATACAAGGCCATATTGTGGCTGTTTGCATTGGGCTACGGCACGACCGTGGCACTTGCGCTGCTGTTGCGAGGCATGAAGCTGGAGGGGTTGCTGGCAGGTTTTGTTCTGGGCCAGTTCATGCTGCTGATCGGCATGATCATACTGGTGCTGCGCAATTACCCTTCTTCGTATTTCATGAGCTTTGCCTTTCTGGAAAAGCGCTATCTCTATCCCACGCTGATCGCCGTCGGCCTTTTTTACAATCTGGGTATCTGGCTGGACAAGTTCATGTTCTGGTTTTATCCCGCGACCAGCCAGTTGGTGATCGGCCCTTTGCGCGCGTCGGTGATTTACGATATCCCTGTCTTCCTGGCCTATCTCTCCATCATTCCCGGCATGGCAGTCTTTCTGGTGAAAATGGAAACGGATTTTGTCGAGTATTACGACAAGTTCTATGAGGCTGTACGCTCGGGTGGTTCACTTGAGCATATTGAAGAGATGCGCAATGAAATGGTGTACATCGTGCGTCAAGGCATTTACCAGATCGTGAAGATACAGACGATTGCCGCCCTGATTCTCTTTGTCACCAGTGATGCCTTGCTCGGGTATCTGAAGATATCGGATCTTTATCTGCCCCTGCTTTTCGTCAACCTGATTTCGGCGGGCTTGCAGGTGGTGTTTCTCGGGGTATTGAACGTTTTCTTTTATCTGGACAAGCGCCGTGTAGTGCTGGCCCTGACGGGAAGTTTTGTGGTGCTTAATGGCGCCTTCACGGCCATCACGCTCTATATGGGACCGAAATTCTACGGCTACGGTTTTGTGGTGGCACTGCTGCTGGTGATCATGGCGGGATTCTGGTTGCTGGACCGCAAGCTGGATTCGCTGGAATACGACACCTTCATGCTGCAGTGATGTCTGGAGCTGAGCCTAGACTTGTGCATAGTGCTCGCGTGCAGCCACCCAGCGCGCGAGCAGGGCATCGGCGGCCGGCATTTGTGTTTGCAGCAGTGTTGTTGCACAGGCCTGCACGGCGGGGAGCATGTCGGCGTCACGCATCAGGTCGGCCAGCCGGAATTGCAGCAGGCCGGTTTGTCGGGTGCCCAGTACTTCACCGGGGCCGCGCAGTTCCAGATCTTTTTCTGCAATGCGAAAGCCGTCGGTGGTTTCACGCATGATGGCCAGGCGCTCTTTACCCAGATGACCCAGTGGTGACTGGTACAGCAGCACGCAAAAACTTTGTTCGGCACCACGGCCGACACGGCCGCGCAACTGGTGGAGCTGTGCCAGCCCGAGCCGTTCCGGATTTTCTATCACCATCAGGGTGGCACGAGGCACATCAACGCCGACCTCGATCACGGTAGTGGCCACCAGCAATTGCAGTTCACCACTCTTGAATGTCTGCATCACTGCCACTTTCTCGCTGGATTTCTGCCGGCCGTGCACCAGCCCGATACGCAGCTCAGGCAGGGCGAGTTGCAGCTCGGCAAATGTGGCTTCGGCGGCTTGGGCCTGCAACTGCTCTGATTCCTCGATGAGGGTGCATACCCAGTAGGCCTGCTTCCCGCTCAGACACTGCGCGCGAATGCGTTCAACAATCTCGGCGCGGCGCTCGTTCGGCATCACCAGCGTTTTGATGGGGGGGCGTCCCGGTGGCAACTCATCAATGACCGATGTATCAAGGTCGCCGTAGGCACTCATGGCCAGCGTGCGCGGAATTGGCGTCGCCGTCATGATGAGCTGGTGCGGGGTAATGTCCCGGTGCTCACCTTTCTTTTTCAGCGCAAGGCGCTGATGCACACCGAAGCGGTGCTGCTCATCAATGATCGCCAGTGCCAGACTGTGGAACTCCACCTCATCCTGAAACAGGGCGTGTGTGCCTATCACCATTTTCGCATCGCCGCTGGCCATCATGGCGTTTGCCTCGCGGCGTGCCTTGACGCCATGGCGACCGAGCAATGTCACCACCGGAATGCCGAGCGCCTCAAACCAGCGCGTGAAATTGAGCGCATGCTGTTCCGCCAGGATTTCAGTCGGTGCCATCAGGCTGGCCTGAAAGCCGGCTTCAATGGCATGGCAGGCCGCCACGGCCGCGACCACTGTCTTGCCGGCGCCGACATCGCCCTGTACCAGTCGCAACATGGGCTTGCCGCTGTGCAGATCCACGGCAATTTCCTGCAGCACGCGTTGTTGCGCCCGCGTGAGCGGAAACGGCAGTTGCGCCAGGAATTTTTTGGCAAGCGCGGACTTCTCCGGCAGGACGGCGGCCTGCTGGGCGCGCACTTCGGCGCGGCGTTTTTGCAGGCTGAGCTGGTGCGCCACCAGCTCTTCAAAGGCAAGACGCTGCTGTGCCGGGTGCCGGCCTTCGAGCAGGCGCTGGCGATCGGCATCCTTGGGTGGTGTGTGCACATGGCGCAGGGCGGTCAATAAAAACCAGCCGCGATTTTCAGCCGCAGGCAGCCAGTCCGGCAGATTGTCAGCGCTCATGCGCGCGAGGGCTTCATTGATGAGCAGGCGCAGGCGTGGTTGCGTCACGCCTTCGGTTACCGGATAAATCGGGGTCAATGTGTCGGGCGGTGTCGGCAGGGCATCACCGACCAGCTGGTACTCGGGGTGATACATCTCGATGCCGCTGGCGCCAAGACGCGCTTCGCCAAAAATACGCAGGCGGGTGCCGCGCGGCAGCTGTTCTTTCTGAGAAAGGCGAAAGTGATAAAAGCGCAGTGTCAAAGAAGCTGTGCCATCACTGACGCGGACCAGCAGCGAGCGCCGCCGGCCTGTCACCACATCAGCGAGTTGTACTTCGCCTTCGACCAGTGCGCTCAGGCCGGGACGCAATGCGCCAATGGCGGTGATGCGGCTGCGGTCTTCATACTGGCGTGGCAAATGGAACAGCAGGTCCTGCACCGTGCGTATGTCAAGGCGCCGCAATTTTTCAGCAAGCGCGGCACCTACACCTTTGAGTGTGGTGACAGGCAGTTGTGACAGCAGATCAGCCGTATCTTTTGTCACGGTGCCCGCGTTCCCGGCAGATGCAAACCGTGCAACGCGGTCAACAGCGCCTTGATGGCCTGTGGGCGTGGAAAGCGGCGACGCCAGGCGATGATGATGTCGCGGGTCGGTGCCGGCGTCAGGGCGCGCGTGACGACTTCATTGCCTTCGCTCAAGGTTGCTGCCGCGCTGGCGGGCACCAGCGTCAGGCCGAGTCCGGATGCCACCATATGCCGCAGTGTGGCCAGTGAGCTGGCCGCAGCCATCATGTTGCTGTGGTGGTTGCCGAGGTGGGGGCAGGCTTCGAGAATCTGGTCGCGGAAGCAGTGGCCTTCGCCCAGCAGCAATAACGAGTCGGACTGCAGCTCGCTGGTGGCAATGGATTTCCGCTTCGCCCATGCGTGATCGGCAGGTAGCAGCAATTCGAAATTCTCCTGATACAGCGCTTCAACATGCGTCTCGGGTGCATCAAAAGGGGCGGCAATGATGATGGCGTCCAGTTCGCCCTGACTCAGTTTTTCGGTCAGGACATGAGTGTAGTTTTCTTCGAGGTAGAGCATGAGGCCGCTGCCGCCGGCCTTGAGCGCGCGTACCAGTGGCGGAAAAAGATCGGGTGCCGTGGTGAAAATGGCACCCAGCTTGAGAGGATCGGCAAATTCGTCACGGGCGGCCCGGGCCGCTGCATTCAGTACGTCCATTTCTTCCAGAACACGGCGCGCCTGGCGGATAATCGACTCGCCGCCGGGCGTGACCAGAACTTCATGGCGATGGCGTTCAAACAGTGCCAGCCCCAGCTCATCTTCCACTTTCTTGACGGCGATGCTGAGGGTGGGCTGTGACACATGGCAGGCTTCGGCGGCACGCCCGAAGTGGCGTTCTCGGGACAGGGCGATGAGGTAGCGCAAATCGGTCAGGGTCATGCAACAGGCTCTGTCGGTTATTCATTCGACTCGCTGGCAAGATACAGCGATATCAATCGGTAATTGCATAACGCTATCGGAATTGAGGAATTATGGCAAAAATCCTGATCGCAGGTTGTGGCGACATTGGTCGTCGCCTTGCCAGAGAACTGGCCGATGCCGGGCATGAGGTTTTCGGGCTGCGCCGCTCGCCTTTTACGATGCCTGGGGTGCAGGCCTTGTGTGGCGACGTCACTGACCCGGCATCGCTGCATTTTCCTGCCGGCCTCGACTATGTCTTTGTCATTCTGAGCCCGGGTGAGTCCGGGCCTGATGCCTATCGCCGTGTCTATCTCGAGGGTACTGCCAATGTCTTGCAGGTGCTAAAAGGGCAACAGTTGCGCCGCATTTTCTGGGTCTCTTCCAGCAGCGTGTACGGGCAGGAAGATGGCGGCTGGGTGGATGAAGACAGTCCGGCACAGCCGGATAGCGTGACGGCCCGGGTGTTGCTGGAGGCGGAAGCCCTGCTCGAGCACAGTGCCTGGCCGGCCACCGTTGTGCGTTTTGCCGGTATTTACGGGCCTGGCCGTCTGCGCTTGCAGCGCTGGGTAGCGTCCGGGCGACCGGTGCAAGCGGAGCCGCCACTCTGGACAAATCGCATCCATGTCGAGGATTGCAGCGGATTGTTGTTTTTTCTGGTTGTGCAGGATGTCGCAGGCACGCTTCTCGCATCCCGCTATATTGGAGTCGACAATCAACCGGCACTGCAACAGGACGTGCTGGACTGGCTGGCAGATACACTGGCATTGCCGCACGTCGCGGGAGAAATCCGTCCGGGCGCCGGCAGCAACAAACGGCTGAGCAATCGGCGAATATCGGCACTGGGTTATGAGCTGAGGTTTCCCGGGTACACAGAAGGTTACCGGGCTGTCATGGGAGTGACAGAAGAAACCGGCTAAACTCACGCACCGAACCGTGGGTGCGCTGTACCGCGAAACAATGATGTAGCGGATGGCATTACTGGGGCGTTAACGTGAAAACTCGTGCAATTCAGGGACTTTTCCTGGCAGTGGTATTGGCAGGCGGCGCAGGAAGCGCTATTGCCGGCATTTTTGACAAGACATCGGCAGGTCAGGGCATTTCCGCATTCAAGAGCGGCAATTATGACTATGCCCGTACCTGGCTCAGTACTCAGGCGGCTGCCGAGGATCCGCAGGCCTGGTACTACCTGGGCCGCATGTATCAGGAAGGCCTTGGCGGCTTTGCGGTTGATCTCAAGCGCGCTGAAAAACTCTATCACCAGTCTGCCGAGCAAGGTGTGACCGAGTCCATGCTTGCCCTTGCGGACCTTTATTCCCGTGGTGGTGGTGTCAAACCCAACGTCGCGGTAGCGCAGGTCTGGCATGAGAAAGCCGCACGTGCCGGCAATGTTGAAGGCATGTTTCTGACGGCACAGGACCTGACCGGGAAAAATGGCAGGCCAGCAGGCTACAATCGCGCCCGTATCTGGTTTGAACAGGCGGCTTCAGCAGGCCACAGCGAAGCCATGCGTGCACTGGGCGATCTTTATCGCAATGGCCAGGGTGTGGATGTGAGCATGGTACAGGCTCTTATGTGGTATCGCCTTGCCGTGAAGTCCGGAAATACCGAGGCAAAAACCGGTGAAGTCCTGCTCAGCAAGATTCTGCCGCCTGCCCAGCAGGCAGAAGCCGATGGCCTTGCGCGCGAATGGGAGGTATTGACCGGCCGTGCACCGGCTGCACCCGTGCAAACCGCCGTGGACAGCAAGAAAACATCGGACAGTCGTAATGACTCAAAAACAGCTCTGCCTTTGGCGACCAGCGTAAGCCAGCAATAAGACAGGGTCTTCGGGTACCACTCCTGAAGGGTTTGAGCAAGAAAGACCACCCATAAAAAAGCCCCCATCAGGAGGCTTTTTTATGGGTGGTCTTTTCTGATCAGTTCAGGATTTCCATTATCCCGTCCATTTCCACCTGTGCATTTTTGGGTAGCGATGCGACCCCGATGGCAGCACGTGCCGGATAGGGCTCCTTGAAGTACCTGGCCATGGTTTCGTTCACGAGAGCGAAGTGTGAAAGGTCGGTCAGAAAGATGTTCAGCTTCGCAATGTCGGCAAGGCTGCCACCGGCGGCTTCACAAACGGCCTTGAGGTTCTCGAAGACCTGCACGATTTGTTCGCCAATGGCCTCTTTCATGATCATCGTGGCGGGGTCCAGGGCAATCTGGCCGGAAAGGTAAACCGTACCGCCTACTTTAACCGCCTGCGAATAAGTGCCTATGGCAGCAGGAGCCTTGTCGGTTTTGATGATGGCGCGATTCATGAGCGTGATCTCCTTGCACGGGATGACAAGATTAAGGCAGCAAGCATAGCGAGTGGCTGTTGACAGGGGAATCTTCAGAGGCCGGAAGTCGCATTCACTTTGCGTATGGGCCCCCACCAGATACAGAACAGCAGGAAGACCTGAATCAGTAGCCGGAACGTCAGAACGATCGACAAGGCAGGTTCGGGCATCAAGGGAAACAGTTCCGGGTGCAGCCACATATGCACATTGGCAGGCGTCACGCACAGCGTCAGCAAAAAGAGGCCGAGCCCTGCCAGGCGACGCCATTGCGGCAGGAGCAGGCCGATCGCACCTGCCAGTTCAAACACGCCCGACACGTATACCGCCGCTTTGGCAAAGGGAATGTAGGGCGGCACGATTTTCATGAAGAAATCAGGTGCCACAAAGTGGCCGAGACCTCCAACAAGAAACCATACAAAAACAAAACTGATGGCAGCAGTTTTTGACAGGGCCAGAATGCGGTCTCGGGAAAGTGTCATGGTCGTTCCTTGGGGTTTTTATTTTCAGGTATGCAGGCTGGTAAAACGGCTTCTTCAGGCGCGCATGCGCGTTATCTTTTCCACGCCCTTGATGGTGCGCATGCGCTTGATGATGCGCGCAAGGTGAATACGGTCGTGCACTTGCAGGCTCAGGTGCATGATGCCGTGCTGGGCGCCTTTTTCCTGGATGTTGATGCCTTCGATATTGGCATCAAGATCGGTTGCCTGACGGGCAATCTCGGCCAGCAGGCCGCGCTGGTTTTGCAGTTCGATGCGCAGCTCGCTCTGGAATTCTCGATCCACTTTTTCTGCCCAGCGCAGGTTCATGCATTTGTCCGGGCTGTCGCGCAGCTCGGCGAGGATGTTGTTGCAGTTGTCGCGATGAATGACGATACCGCGGCCAGCGGAGAGGTGGCCGACGATGGCATCACCCGGCAAGGGGCGGCAGCAGCGCGCATAGGTGATGACCAGGCCTTCGGTGCCGCGGATGGCAATGCCGCGATTATTGCTGCCGGTTTTGTAGTCGCCGGCATGGGGCTCCAGGTTTTCAGGCAACAGGCGGGCGGCAATGATTTGCGGAACGCGATTACCCATGCCGATTTCTTCCAGCAAGGCGGCCAGCGTGGCGGCTCCCGTTTCAGCGAGCAAGGCCTGCAAGGTCTCTTCGGAAATTTTCGCCAGCGAAAAGCCTTGCGTGCCCAGCGCCTTCTCCAGAAGACGGCGCCCCAGATCTTCGGCCTCCGAATGCTGCTGGTCTTTCAGGAAATGGCGGATATTGGTACGTGCTTTTGACGTGATGACAAAATTCAGCCAGGCCGGATTGGGGCGTGCGCCAGGGGCCGTCACGATATCGACAGTCTGTCCGGTGGTCAGTGGCAGACTGAGCGGCGCGAGGCGATTGTCCACACGGGCGGCGACGCAGGTATTGCCAACATCGGTGTGTACCGCATAAGCGAAATCCACCGCGGTTGCTCCCATGGGCAGGGTGAATATCCTGCCTTTCGGGGTAAACACATAGACCTCATCGGGGAAGAGGTCGATCTTCACGCTTTCGATGAACTCCATCGAGTCGCCGGAGTTTTTCTGAATCTCCAGCAATGACTTCATCCACTCGCGCGCACGGGTTTGCGACGTGTTGGTAAAGCCGTCGGAGTCGGACTTGTACAGCCAGTGTGCAGCAATGCCGTTATTGGCCATGGCTTCCATGGCTTCGGTACGGATCTGGATTTCAATCGGCACACCGCGCTGACCTTTCAGAACGGTATGCAGGGACTGGTAGCCATTAGCCTTGGGAATGGCAATGTAATCCTTGAACTTTCCGGGAATCGGCTTGTAGAGATTGTGCATGATGCCAAGGGCGCGGTAACAGGCATCCACGTTTTCGGTAATCAGGCGGAAGCCATACACGTCCATGATTTCCGAAAACGATTTTCTTTTTTCGCGCATCTTCTGGTAAATGCTGTAGAGATGTTTTTCACGGCCGATCACGCGTCCGCTCAAGCCTTCTTCGGCCAGACGCGCCTCAAGGCTTTCCTTGATGGTGGTCAGCATTTCCTTGCGGTTGCCGCGCGCGGCGCGCACGGCCTTGCGGATCAGGGGCGCACGCATGGGGTAGAGCGCGTAGAAGCCGAGATCCTCGAATTCCACACGGATGTCGTTCATGCCGAGGCGGTTGGCGATGGGGGCATAGATTTCCAGGGTTTCTGTGGCGACGCGCTTGCGTTTTTCCGGCGTCAGCACATCCAGTGTGCGCATATTGTGCAGACGGTCGGCCAGCTTCACGAGAATGACGCGGGTGTCCTGCGTCATGGCCAGCATCATCTTGCGGAAGTTTTCGGCCTGCGCTTCGGCCTTGGAGCTGAAATGCACTTGCGTGAGCTTGGTGACGCCATCCACCAGCGTTGCTATATCGGCACCGAACTCCGCCGCCACATCGGCCTTGCTGACATCGGTATCCTCGATCACATCGTGCAGCATGGCGGCCATGATGCTCTGGTGATCCATGTGCATGTCGCAGAGGATGTTGGCTACCGCAAGGGGGTGCGTGATGTAAGGCGCGCCGTTACGGCGGAACTGCCCTTCATGGGCTACTTCGGAATAAAGATAGGCGCGCCGTATATCAGCGATCTGATCAGGCGTGAGGTAGCTTTCGAGTCTTGTGCATAGTGCGTCGATACCGGAACTCATGGCCTGAGTGTCCGGTGCGCGCGCGCGCGACGTCAAGGGCTTGATGCCTGACGTGCGCGATAATCAGAGTTCTGCGGCAGGCTGAGGCTGTTCCAGCTGGATCAGGTCGGCAAACGCATCTTCCTCTTCTTCTTCCGGCTTGGCCGTCAGAATGTCACGAGTCACGTGACCGGCCGCAATTTCACGCAGCGCCATCACGGTGGGCTTGTCGTTTTCCCAGGCCAGAGCAGGATCCTTGCCGCCGGTTGCCAGCTGACGGGCACGCTTGGAGGCGACCAGTACCAGCTCGAAACGGTTATCCAGTTGATCCAGGCAGTCTTCTACGGTGACACGGGCCATGGTGAACCTCGGTTAAGCGGGGGAAAGCAGGTCGCGCAGTCTACAGCAGAGGGTGCTTTACCTCAATCAGGGCCATTGAGTGCCGTGAAGCCCACTCCTGGCTTGTATTTTCGGAGGGTGCTCCGCTGTGGCCCTGAATATTGTTTTATGATCTGCCTCTTCAATAGGTGGCGCAGGCCCTGGCTTGGGTATATGCACCGAGAGACGACGCAGGAAATACCGACAAATGACAAGAAAAGAAGGGCTTGGCCTGGGGTGTGCGGTTGCGGTCGTGCTGTTTGCCCTGTTTTTCCGCCTTGGTTATCAGTCGGGGGCCGTTATCGATGATCCCATGAGGACCGACGCTGCCCAGTATGCCCGTATTGGGTGGAATATCCTTCATCATGGTGTCGTCTCCATGGCACCGCCTGGCGTGGTTGCTCCCCCGCCTGATAGTTACCGGGGGCCGGGATATCCGTTGCTGGTTTCTTTCGCGATGCTGCTTGGCGGGGACGATGCCTGGTATGGCTACATGCTGTTTATGCAGGCGGTAGTGGGTGCTTTGTCTGTTGCCTTGGTCATGGCGATTGCCCGCTGGTGGATGTCGTGGGGCTATGCTTTGGCGGCTGGCGTTCTGGCCGCAGCCTGGCCACATATGGTGACCTTGTCGGGCTATGTTTTAACGGAAACTCTTTTGGGCTTTACCTTGCTCCTCGGCATTTACTTGTTATGCGTTGCGCTTGAGGGGCGCCGACCGTATCAGTATGTGGTAGCCGCCCTTGTCTTTGGCTATGCCGCCTTGATAAATCCAGCAATATTGCCTTTTCCCATTCTTGTGACGTGCGCACTTTTCCTAACGCAACGCAGATATGCGACTCTTTTTCTGGTGTTTGCATTAAGCATTCCGCTGGGATGGACTATGCGGGGATTGACGATTGATGATTCGTTGAGTGCTTCTTCAAGCGGGCGTCTCATGGAGAACATATTGATCGGTATGGAGCCCGACTTTGATTCTTTTTATCAGGGAAATCCCGCCGGTATTGAGGCAAAAAAAAGATTATCTGAAGGGTTGAAAATGTATCGAGAAGACCCGGCTGCAGAGTTGGGTGTCGTGCTTGGCCGTTTTGCTGAGAGGCCTGTATTTTATGCCAAATGGTATTTATTGGAGAAGCCCGTACGTTTCTGGCAATGGTCTATCGGGCAAGGGGCTGGCGACATATATGTTTACCCGGTTTTTACGTCTCCATTTGAGGCGCAACCGCTGTATCGTGGTGTTGCCTCAATTTGTCACGGATTGAATAATGTGCTCATGACGCTGTCTTTTGGGCTCGTTATGGTGCTTGGGTACAGGGTGGTGCGGCACAGATTAAAAGAGGAAAGCATGCCTCTGGTAGTGGTCACGCTGCTGTTCGTGTATGCAACAGTCATACATACGATCCTTGCTCCTGATGCCCGATATGCAACACCATTCCGGTCGATGGAGATCCTGCTTGCCTTGTCGTTGCTTGCGATTGTGCAGAAAAAATGGACTGAGAGCAGAGCGTCATCTCAAGCGTCTATGCGCACGTAAATTTTCTGTGATGCTGAAAGCCTCTGCGCTTATTGTGCCAAAAGCCGTTGAATCAGGGACTCCTGTCGTACCGATTGTGAGCGGTAACTCAGGCGGGCTGCACGCACGATGGCCTTGAGATCGGCCAGCGCAGCATCGAAATCATCGTTGACGACGAGATAGTCGAACTCGGCGTAATGCGCGATGTCACCCTGGGCTTCATGAAGGCGGTGGGCGATAACCTCCGCGCTGTCCTGGCCGCGATGGTTGAGGCGGGCACTCAGGGTTTCCAGTGACGGCGGCAGTATGAAGATGCCGATGGCATCCGGCAGCAAGCGACGAATCTGTGCTGCACCCTGCCAGTCAATTTCCAGAATCACGTCCCGGTCGGCCTGCAGCTCGGAGAGCACCCAGTCCTTGGACGTGCCATAGAGATTGCCAAATACCTCGGCATGCTCGAGGAAGGCGCCTTCCCCGATCAGCCGCACAAACTCTTCGCGTTCGGTGAAGTGATAGTTCACGCCATCGACTTCACCGGGGCGGATGGGGCGCGTGGTATGCGAGACCGAGGCGCCAATGCCCGGCTTGATCTCCACCAGGGCTTTGACCAGCGAGGTTTTTCCCGTGCCGCTGGCGGCGGCAACTACAAAAAGGCTTCCGGACATGGATCATCCCCTGCGTATGTTTTTATTCGGTGTCATTCAATATTCTGGATCTGTTCGCGCATCTGCTCGATCAGTACCTTGAGCTCAACGGACGACAGCGAGCTGTCAGCACTGACGGATTTCGAGCCCAGAGTATTGGCCTCTCGATTAAGCTCCTGCATCAGGAAGTCGAGGCGGCGCCCCACCGATCCCCCCTCCTTGAGTACGCGGCGGATTTCACTCACATGGGTGGTGAGCCGGTCCATTTCTTCGGTGACATCAATTTTTTGCGCAAACAGGATCATTTCCTGCTCAAGCCGCTCGCTGTTCAGCTCACTTTTGATGTCGACCAGACGGCCCAACAAGCGCTCACGGTAGTGCGCCAGAATGCCGGGCATGCGCACTCTCACCTTGTCCACTTCAGCCATCATCAGGCCGAGGCGCTCTTCAATCAGGCGGGCCAGCTCGGCGCCTTCGCGTTCGCGCATGGCAATGAACTGGGTAAGCGCCTGCTCAAAGGCTTGCAGTGTGGTGGCCTGCAGGGCGGCCGTATCCGTTTCCCGGCCGCGTATGACGCCGGGCAGGCGCAGAATGTCGGTGGCATTGAGCGGGGAGGCATGACGCGTCATCTGGTCTATTTCCGCCGCCGCCGCCACCAGCTGCGCAGCCAGTTCGCGGTCCAGCTCGATGGTGCCGCCGGCTGCTTCGGCCGCTTCATAGCGGCATTGCACGTCCACCTTGCCACGGGTGAGTGCCTGGCGCAGGCGCTCGCGTACCGGGAATTCGACGTCACGCAGTGCTTCGGGCAGGCGGAAGCCGGGCTCGAGAAAACGATGATTCACTGACCGGATTTCACAGGCGATCAGGCCGGCGTCACCCCGGATTTCGCTCCGGGCAAAGGCGGTCATGCTGCGTATCATCACAAGGTGCTCCAGAAGACCGGTCCTGATTGTAACCCAGACCTGCCGGGTCCGTGATTGCCGGCTCGCCTGTTATACTGCCGGCCTTTCCTCTTTGTTTTCAAAACCACGGAGTTTTCCATGCGCCCCTCCGGCCGTGCCCCCGATCAGTTGCGTCCCGTCACCATAACCCGCCATTACACCCGTCATGCCGAAGGCTCGGTCCTGGTGGAATTTGGTGATACCAAGGTGCTGTGCACTGCCAGCGTAGAAAATTCCGTACCGCGCTTTCTGAAGGGCAAGGGCGAAGGCTGGATTACCGCTGAATACGGCATGCTGCCGCGCTCCACGCATACCCGCAGTGATCGCGAGGCCAGTCGCGGCAAGCAGGGCGGCCGTACCCTGGAAATCCAGCGCCTGATCGGCCGCAGCCTGCGTGCTGCCGTGGATCTGAAAAAACTCGGTGAAAATACCATCACGCTGGATTGCGATGTGATTCAGGCCGATGGCGGCACGCGTACCGCCAGTGTCACCGGTGCCTGTGTGGCGCTGGTCGATGCCCTCTCGTTCATGCTGCAGAAAAAAACCATCAAGAATGATCCCCTGCTGGGTCTGGTGGCAGCGGTTTCCGTCGGCATGTATGAAGGCATGGCAGTGCTGGATCTGGATTATCCGGAAGACTCCAACTGCGAAACCGACATGAATGTGGTGATGACACAACGCGGCGGCTTTGTGGAAATGCAGGGTACTGCCGAAGGCAAGGCTTTCTCGCGTGCCGAGGCCGATGCCATGCTGGTGCTGGCAGAAAAAGGCATTGGTGATTTGCTGAAGCTGCAGCAGCAGGCGCTGGGCTGGTAAGGCGACGAAACACATTCTTCGGCTAGCAAGTGACTGCAATGAAGAAGCTTGGAGTTTTTCTATTATTAGTTTCTGCCTTTCTGGCGGGTGTTGTTTTCCTTTTGGCCATCTTTATTGATCCAAGGGCAATAATGTTACCCATGTGGCTGATTGCCGGAGAGTGGCGTGAAGAGTGTAAGAGGGACCCCGTCGCAAGCTATATCAGTGGCCAATATTTCCCCTGCCATGGCTCCCCACTTAACAAAGATAATGTTAATAAAAGAATCAATGGCAGGGATTATTGCCCTCTTGAATGGGCTGCAAGCTATGGGAATGTCGATGTAACAAAAGAGCTTATTGAAAAAGGGGCCCGACAAGATTTATGTGGAAGTACTGACGATAAATTACTGAGATACTCCTTTGGAAGGCACTGTGATCTATCAAACTCCACAAAAGAGCTTCTAGAGATATATAAACGATCAGGTATAAGGCTATCCAGGCCAGATGAATTGCTTCTGATCTCGGCCAGAAATGGATGTTCTATTGGTGTCGGCTTTTCTATAAGTGCTGGTGCCTCGGTTGCCGCTAAAGACGGATATAGGAGAGCTGCTTTGGATTACACAGTCTCCAGCGCTTCAGAGGCTAATATTGAGTCTACAATGATGCTTGTAAGTGCTGGAGCTGATATTAATGCACCATCAAACGATGGTGAGACGCCTTATCAGAAGGCGCGAAGACTACTGAGTGGGGCTAAAAACTGGGAAAAAATGGAGGCTGCTCTTCTGAATAAGAAGGCTCCTTAGGCGCTCGTCAGGTATTTTCCGTTTACATCCTTGATGGCCTGTGCGGCCAGTCTTTCAATCGAGCCCAGACTGACATCGGCTTTTTCCAGAAATTCGGGCGTGAACTGCGTCGGGTCGGCCCAGGCACGACCGCGTATGTCACAACGTTTGGCGAGCTTTGAAAGTCCCAGGTCCTGCATGCTGAAACCGAGTTTGGTCCAGCGTTCGGCAAGATCCTGTTCTTGTTTTACATCCTGTTGCCCGGTTTGCTCGACATGGCGCAAATACGTGGCGGTGCGTCTTGCCACCAGAATGACGTCACGCACTGCGGAAACCGAGGCTTTCTTGCGCTCGTCGTTGGCACGACCAAGATTGGCCAGCCAGCGCACGATATGCGTCAGCAGGGTTTTTAATTCGACGGCGCTTACTGTCAGCACGGCTTCATCCCTGCAAGGCCCGGCTCAACTGTCGGAAGAAAGGCGATCGGAAAATTTCCAGGTACGAATGATTTGCAGGATATCGGTGTCCTGGCGAATCGCTGCGGGGAAGGGCTGGAAGGGCTCGGCAAGACGCACGCTCTGACGCGCCGCATCATCCAGAATCGGGTAGCCGGATGATTTCAGCACATCAATTTTCTTTACATGACCGGCGGCGTCAATCCAGACCATCAGGCGGACATTGCCGTAGATTTTTTTCTGTCGCGCATTGGCCGGGTAATTCTTGTTGCCGATTTCTTCCACGCGTGAACGAAACGCATCCACATAGGCGGCATCGCGGTCGTATTTGGTGGAGACGGTTGAGACGGCACGCACACGTGGCCGCTTGGCATAGGCTTGTTTCTTGGCGGCGAGGCGTGCTTCAAGGCTGGAAATTTCGTCCGATTGCCAGGCCATGGCGAGCTGGGCCTGACGCACTTCACTTTGTTCCTGGCGCAGTTGTTCGGATTTGCGCTTGTCGCTGTAGGTACTGGATTTTCCGGTAGTGGTAATGACCTGTTTGTGCTCGGCTGCGGATGCGCGACTGGCTGCCAGGCTTTCTTCCGGCTGTATGTCATTGATGGTGTTGTCGTGAAAGCGTGACTGGTGCGGGCTGGTCACCAGTGCGGCCTTGTCCAGGGTGCCGCTGGCACGCTGGTTGGCATCGCCCAGGTAGTCGGCATTCTTGTCGGCGTTCTTGCTGCGATGCTGGGCCAGGGTGACTTCCATTACCTGGGGCAGATGAATTTTCGGGACCGTGAAGACTATGCCGAACACCAGAATCACGTGCAGCACGACAGCCACGAAAACCGTGAAGCTCAGGCGATCAGACGTGGAAACAGCGGCAGGTGCAGACATGCTTTTTTTATGGGGTTCGCTATGGGTTTTGTGCAGGCCTTAAGCCCTGAAGTCTGCCTGCGGAGGGCGGGCTTGTCCATGAGGATTGCCGCCGTGCTGAGGGCCGTGTCGCAAACATGGCAACACAAGAACGGGTGTTTGTTCCTGGCTCAGCGCGTGGCGCCATAAAAGCGTACTTGGCGGAATTCATCAAACTCGTTGAGGTCGGGCAGGGTCTCGGCCTCTTCAGTGCCCAGCAGGTGATAAGGAGCCACGCGCAGGTTTTTGACGCGTGAATCTGCCACCAGCACGTGTGGTGCCCGCCGCAGGAATGCGTCCAGGAAGTGATGGTTGGCGCGGTCGTAAAGCACATCGGCAGCCAGGACCAGGTCAAAGTCCTCCTGCAGGGCAAAAAAATCGCCGGCCAGACGCAAGCTTGTCCGGTTGAGTTCAGCATTGGCCGCACAGGCGACCAGCGAGGCCTCGTCAATATCACAGGCCACAACTTCAGCGGCTCCTGCCATGGCTGCTGCGCAGGCTACCACGCCAGAGCCGGCTCCAAAATCCAGCACTTTTTTGCCGCGAACCAGTTCGGGTTCGCGAAGGATTTTTCGCGCCAGTGCGAGCCCTGATGCCCAGCAAAAAATCCAATAGGCAGGCTCGTTGAGAGCCGCCTCCATTTCCTGTGGAGAGAGCGCCGTTTGCGGAAAATCATCGGCCAGCAGATACAATTGCAACCCGGCACAATCCGGCAGCATGACCGGCACGATGCGGGCAGCGGAGAGTGTCTTGCGGATTTCGCGGGTGAGTGCTTCTTGCATGAAAGGAGGGCAGCGTCAGCTGCGGCGCTTTTCCTCGATACAGGCAATGAGTTTTTCGGCGATGCCGTAATGGTATTGCGCATCGATTTCGCGGATGCAGGTCGGGCTGGTGACGTTTACCTCGGTGAGGTAATCGCCAATCACATCCAGGCCCACAAAAATCAGTCCGCGCTTTTTCAGCTCGGGGCCGACTTCAGCGGCAATCCAGCGCTCACGATTCGTCAGTTCGCGCGGCTCACCCACGCCGCCGGCGGCGAGATTGCCGCGGACCTCATCGCCCTGCGGAATGCGCGAGAGGCCGTAAGGCACGGGCTCGCCGTCAATCATCAGGATGCGTTTGTCACCGTCTTTTATTTCCGGGATGTAGCGTTGCGCCATGATGGGCAGCGTGCCATTCAGGGTGAGGGTCTCCAGGGTGGCACCAATATTGGGGCCGCCAGTCACCAGCCGGAAAATGCCGGTCCCGCCCATGCCGTCCAGCGGTTTCACGATGGCATCGTTTTGTTCCTGCACAAAGGCGCGCAGCTTCTTCATGTCCGCGCTGATCAGCGTCGGCACCATGCAGTGGGCAAAATGCGTGGCAAAGAACTTTTCGTTGCAGTCGCGCAGGGACTGCGGCTTGTTCACGACCAGCACACCAGCCTGTTCGGCTTTTTCCAGCATGTAGGTGGTGTAGACAAAGTTCATGTCAAAGGGCGGATCCTTGCGCATCAGGATCACGTCCACGTCGCTCAGTGCGCGGGTTTGTTTGTCGCCGCGCTCAAACCATTTCTCATGGTTCTCGAACACCGAAAGCTCGGCCATGTCACCGTAGGCCACGCCATTACGCACAAAAAGGTCATTTTGTTCCAGGTACCAGAGTTTGTGGCCACGGGCTTGCGCCGCCCAGAGCATGGCAATGCTGGAGTCTTTCTTGATCTTGATGTGCTCAATGGGATCCATGATCACGGCGATACTGAGTGGCATCTCGCATCCTCGTCCGCGCACCTTATCCGGTGCACAAAGGTATTTTCGTCAAATAATGATGAAGCCGCTTACTGGATGCCGAATTCGGTCCGGTAGCGACGTATCTGCTCGAGATGCTCGGGCTGGTCACCGGCCTCTTCCAGAAAGCTGATGATCTGCTCAAGCCGGACAATGGAGATGACCGGGATGCCAAAATCGCGCTCGACTTCCTGAATGGCGGATAGCTCACCCTTGCCGCGCTCCTGCCGGTCCAGAGCAACAATGACGGCTGCCGGTGTGGCGGCGGCGTTCTGGATGAGGGTCATGACTTCGCGGATGGCCGTGCCGGCTGTGATCACGTCGTCGATGATGAGCACGCGACCGGTGAGGGGGGCGCCTACCAGTGTCCCGCCTTCGCCGTGATCCTTGGCCTCCTTGCGGTTGAAGCACCAGGGCTTGTCCATCAGCATCTCGTCCGCCATTTGCACGGCGGTGGCGGCAGCCAGCGGAATGCCCTTGTAGGCGGGCCCGAACAGCACATCGAATTCCACGCCGGAATCACGGATGGCTTCGGCATAGAAGCGGCCAAGCTCGGCCAGCATCTTGCCGGTATTGAAGAGGCCGGCATTGAAGAAGTAGGGGCTCTGTCGTCCTGACTTGAGGGTGAAGTTGCCAAAGCGCAGCACGCCGTGGCGGAGGGCGAATCCGATAAACTCGCGTTGGTAATCACGCATCATGAGTAGGCATTTGGTTGGGGTGGAATAGGCCGTTATGATAGCCGCTCATTTTTTCACCCGCCATGAATAAACCCGCAGGCTACCCAATATGCGCATCGTCTCGGCCAATCTCAACGGTATTCGTTCGGCGGCCAGCAAGGGCTTTTTTGACTGGCTGGAGAATAGCGGCGCCGATGTGGTCTGTATCCAGGAAACCAAGGCCCAGGAACACCAGCTGGACATCCTGCACCGCCCCGATGGCTGGCACAGCTTTTTCTTCGATGCCCAGAAGCCGGGCTATAGCGGCACTGCCATTTACAGCCGCACAAAGCCGGACAGTGTGAAGGTCGGCCTCGATTTCGAGCTGTGTGACAGTCAGGGGCGCTGGATAGAAGTGCAGTTCGGTGCGCTGACCATCGTCTCCCTTTATCTGCCCTCCGGTTCGGCCAATGACGAGGCCCAGGCCCGGAAAAACCATTTTCTCGATGTATTGATGCCGCTGATGAAGCAATGGCGGTCCGAGCAGCGCCAGATGATCATCTGCGGCGACTGGAATATCGCCCACAAGGAAATTGACCTTAAAAACTGGAAGGGCAATCTCAAGAATTCCGGGTTCCTGCCCCATGAGCGCGCCTGGCTGACCGCCCTGTTTGACGAGGTTGGTTATGTCGACGCCTTTCGTGTGGTGAACCAGGAGGCGGAGCAATACACCTGGTGGTCAAACCGCGGTCAGGCCTATGCCAAGAATGTCGGGTGGCGCATTGATTATCATATCGTTTCCCCCGATCTGAAAGACAAGATCAAAAACACCAGCATCTACAAGGCCGAAAAATTCTCGGATCATGCGCCGCTGATTCTTGATTACGATATTTGACATCCCGATGCCCTTTCCCGCCTTTCGGAAAATCGCGAAACGGGAGAAGAGGAGTTAATGCAACATGAGCGAAAAGAAATTCACGGCACCGGATGCGGCCACCGTCAAGCGCTGGCGCGAAGACATTGTTTTCAGGGAGTCGGTACGCGGTTGCGAATTTGATTTCCATACTACTTGGGGGATTTTCTCGCCGCGCAGCATTGATGAAGGCTCGCGCCTGCTGCTCGATCATCTGGACGTAAAGCCGGATGACGACTGTCTTGATGTGGGCTGCGGTTACGGCGTGCTCGGCATGACACTGGCAAGGCTGGCACCGCAGGGCCGCTCGGTCATGGTCGACAAGGATTTTGTCGCGGTGGATTACACCCGGAAAAACTGCGAGCGCAACGGCCTGAAAAATGCGGAAGTTTTTCTCAGCAACGGCTTCAACCAGATTCCGGCGGACTACCAGTTCGACCTGATCGTTTCCAATCTGCCTGCCAAAGTCGGTAACGAGCAGCATTATCTGTACCTGTTTGATGCCTATGCCCGCCTCCGGCCGGGCGGGCGTTTTGTGGTGGTCACCATCACGGGCCTGCGCGAGTTCATTGCGCGTACCTGCAAAGAGGTTTTCGGCAACTACGACAAGATCAAGCAGGGCAAGACCTATACCGTTGCTCAGGCCGTCAAGCCGGAGTAGGAATCACATCACGAAACCGCCGTCACCCGGGAATGGCGCAGAGTGCAGGAGAGTTAGGCATGGAAGAGCAGCTGGATCATTACCTCAGGAAGCTGAACTACGAAACTGACTCCTGGGATTTGAAGGTGGCGCAGGAGGCCAGGGACAATCTCATTGTTATTGATGCCCGCTCTCCACAGGTTTATGCCGTTGAGCATATTCCGGGCGCCATCAATATCCCGCACCGGCAAATGAGTCCTGAGACGACGGCTGCGCTGGACCGGTCTGCGCTGATCGTTACTTACTGTGATGGCATTGGCTGCAATGCTTCTACCAAGGGCGCCTTGGCCATGAGCAGGCTCGGGTTCCGGGTCAAAGAGCTTATTGGTGGTCTTGACTGGTGGAAGCGCGATGGCCATTCCACGGCATCCGCATCCAGCACCGATCAGAAGCAAGAGGTTTCAGGAAGCTGCGGCTGTGCTTGAGTGATGCTCTAGTTGCTCACCTGGCAGGCCATTTTCCGAAAGAACACGTTTGATTTTCAGTAGCACAAGTTTCAGGCACCGCATCAAGGGGATGGATTTGCTGCAGCACAACAGCCAACGGCTCATCAATAACAACTTCGATCTGCTCAGGCTGCTGTTTGCCGGAACAGTCTGTCTGGTTCATGCCTATGAAGTCTCGGGATTCCAGGCGCTCGGGGGCATTGCCAGCGTCCTGTCTTCGGCGATAGCCGTTAAATCATTCTTTGTGGTGAGCGGCTTTCTCATTTTCATGAGTTTTGAGCGGTCCCGTTCTTTGGGCTCTTATGCCAGCAAACGCATCCGGCGTATTTACCCTGCCTACTTCACCATCGTGATGCTGTGTGCCCTGGGCTTTGTGGCCGTCAGTACGCTGAGTACGGCAGACTATTTTTCCCTGCCCTGGTTAAAGTATGTGGCGGCGAACCTGACATTCATGAATTTCCTGCAGCCGGCCCTACCGGGAGTGTTCGCCTCCAATCCCATGGACGCCGTCAATGGCGCCCTGTGGACGCTCAAAATAGAGGTCATGTTTTACCTCTCCGTTCCTGTGTTTGTAATCCTGTTCCGGCGATTTTCGCCTTTGCCGGTCATTGCCGCCGTTTACTGCGTATCAATGGCTTATGCGTGGCTGTGCACGATGATGGCGGAGCGCACCGGTTCTACAGCTTATCTGGAGCTGGCGCGTCAATTGCCTGGCCAGCTTTCCTATTTCATGGCGGGCGCCTTCTTTTATTATTATTTGCCCCTGTTTGAGCGTAAGCATTTCCATTTTCTGATACTGGCCATGGCAGTCATGGCTGGCAGATTCTTTTACCCCTTGCCTTTTCTTGAGCCTGTGGCGCTGGCCGCCATCGTGATTTTTTTCGCGCTCTATCTGTATATGGGGAATTTCGGGAAATACGGCGACTTTTCCTACGGGGTTTATATTGTGCATTTCCCCATCATCCAGTTGCTGCTTGGTAGCGGTCGTTTTGCTGAGACTCCCTGGCTTTTCTTGCTGACGGTCGTTTTGCTAACGGCGGCATGGGCCATTGCACTCTGGCATCTGGTTGAAAAGCGCTTTCTGCTGCGCGGCAGCCATTACGTGGTAGCAGCCATACCGGCCGATGAGGAAGCCACGGCAACATAAGCCGCCTGAGGGCTTTTGTGAGTCTGCGTTGGCCTGTTCATGTAAAAACAACAACAAAGGCCTGTTTTCCCCGTCGAGCCGTGGTTTTGCAAAGAAAACTGCACGCAGTCAACCTTATGCTTACCGGTGCGCAACGATTGGAAAAACACGTGGCTTCTCTTGTCTGTTTCACTGCGTCCTGTGCCATGAGGGCACGCATTAACCAGACAGGAGCACGTCTTATGAAAACTTCCATTCTCTCTGCGGCCATTCTTGGTGCGCTGCTGGCGGGTACCACAGTTTATGCGGCCGAACCCGTCACTGATCCGCTGTCTACTCCCCAGACCAATGCTACTGAAGCCGGTCGTGATGCGGTCGACAAGCAGCAAAAGGACGCCGAGAAGGCGCGCAAGGAAGCCAACAAGGATGCCGATAAGGCCGCCAATAAGGCCGCCAATAAGCAGAAGAAGTCACTCAAGAAAGAGCAGAAGGCTGCAGAAGACCAGTTTGAGAAAAAGAATGAACTCGAGCGTGACAAGCTGGACAAGCAGCCCGCTCCTTACTGACCGTTGTGCATCACGGGCAGCGAATAAAAATGGCGGCCTTGGCCGCCATTTTTATTGGGTGCAATGCGGCGCTCAGGCGGCTTTGTCGCGCTCGACGAGAGCACCGGCAAACCAGGTCACCACGCCTCGCGGCAGCAGGCGGATAAAGAAAGGGAGCGGCTTGTTCAAGACGCCAGTGACAATCATCGAGCGGCCGGCATTCAGGGCATTGATGCCGCTGTCTGCCACGGTTTCTGCCGAGTCCATGAATTTCGCCGCAAAAGTGCCGTTATTGCCGGCCACATCATGAAACTCCGTTTTGGTGGCGCCTGGGCATACGGCGGTGACATGGATGCCGTTTTTTCTTTCTTCGGCGGCCAGTGCTTCGCTGAACATCAGTACATAGGATTTTGTGGCGCCATACACGGCAAAACGCGGGCAGGCCTGAAAGGCGGCTACCGATGCAATATTCATGATGCGGCCCTGTCGGCGCGAGCGCATGTCAGGCAGCACGGCGTGGGTAAGCTCGGTCAGTGCAACGATATTGAGCTGGATCATTCCCTGTATGCGGTCCAGCGGCATGTCGGCGAACGGGTCGTTGATGCCGAAGCCGGCGTTGTTGATCAGCGTGTCTATGCTGAAGCCGCGTGCCCGCACGGTATCAACCAGTTTCTGTGCTGCCCCCGATACTTCCAGATCCAGACCGATGACCTCTACGGCAATGCCGTGTTCGGTTTTCAGCTGCTGTGCCAGTGCCGCGAGTTTTTCTTCGCGACGGGCCACCAGTATCAGCGCCTGTTTTTCCTGAGCCGCCAGCTGACGGGCAAGGGCTTCCCCGATTCCGCTGGAAGCACCGGTGATGACGGTGGCAAGCGTTGCGGTTTTTACGGCGGCGTTCTGTGGCATGGTGGCCTCGGCATGGGCAGGAAAGGGACTGGAACAACTGGCAAGCAGGCTATGTCATAGTTCGATACTTGTCAAAGTGTCGACGTATTCCACCAGCAGGGGCTGGCGCCACTCACTGCCTGTCGACTGTTTGCAGGAACTGCACGCCGCCTTGCGTTAAGCGCTTGTGTTGCTGCGGGTAGCGCCCAATACTCTGAACCAGCCCGCCAGAAATTCCCGGGTTTTTTGAGATTCACACAAGTCTGAATTCCTTGGATGCCTGTTCATGCATCCGCACTGTTCAAGGGGGCCGACGGCGATGTCTTTTGAAAACGCGAATTTCACCCATCAGTGCCTGATCGCCATGCCGGCGATGGCCGATCCCCGGTTTGCCCACACCCTCACCTACATCATCAAGCACGACGAAGACGGTGCTGTCGGCATTGTCGTGAACAAACCCATGGAGCTGCCGCTCACTCGCCTGCTGGCCGAAATCAGCAGCACGCTGGTGGCGCCGCTGCGGCATCCGCAGCAGCCGGTGCTGTTTGGCGGCCCGGTCAATCCGCAAATGGGTTTTGTGCTGCATCGCCAGCGCGGCGACTGGAACAGCACCATGCCGGTGGCCGAAGGTATCTGCGTCACCAGCTCGCGCGATATTCTCGACGCCATCGCCCAAGGCGAAGGGCCGGATGACTATATTGTGGCGCTGGGCTATTCCGGCTGGAGTGCCGGCCAGCTCGAGCAGGAAATGGCCGAGAATGCCTGGCTGACCTGTCCTGCCGACAGCGAGTTGCTGTTTGATGTGCCGCTGGGGGATCGCTGGTACACCGGCATTAAACGGCTGGGCATAGATCCTTCTTTCCTCAGCAGTGACGCAGGGCATGCTTAAAAACGTGCTGAAGCCGCGGTGGCGGCGTTCACCCCGCAAGGGGGAAGGGGAAAAGCCTACACAAAACCAAGGCGCGTTGAACGCGCTTCAGCGCGGCCCCGAAGGGGTGAGCGAAGCGAATAAAATGCTCATTGACTGCGAGTAAACTCCGCTTTTGTGATCTTTCCCGCCTTGCCATCATCGGCTTGATCAGGTTTTAAAAAAGAGGTCTTGAGTGACTGCAACGGTTCAGCGTCTGCTCGGTTTTGATTTCGGCACCAAGCGCATCGGCGTGGCCAGTGCCCAGGCCATCACGGGTACGGCTTCACCCCTGATCCCGATTCCTGCACGTGACGGCATTCCCGACTGGGCTTTGCTCGATGCACTGCTCGCCGAATGGAAGCCGGAGGCGCTGGTGGTGGGCTTGCCCCTGAACATGGATGACACCGAGTCCGAGCTCTCGCATCTGGCACGCAAGTTTGCCCGGCGCATGCATGCGCGCTACCAGCTTCCGGTTTTCATGTGTGACGAGCGCCTGTCCAGCCATTCTGCACGTGGTCTGCTGATGGACCTGAAAGGCCAGCGCCGCGGCAAGCTGCCTTCGCTGGATTCCACCGCCGCAGTGTTTATCGCCGAAGCCTGGCTGGCTGATCCAAGGCCCATCAAGCCCTGAAGGGCTCTTTGCCCATGGATGCCGATGGCCGTCATCCATTACAATCGCGGCGGGCAAGAGCCTGCTTCCTCATTAAACGGGCTCACCGCCGCGCCATAAAATTTGCAAGGCAAGGCGCAGCGACGAGTCATATGGTGCGATGGCGAGAAGCTGCAACGCAGCTTTGCGGATTTTATGGCGTGGCCCTTCGGGTGCTCGACAGGCGCGGCGCCTGCGGCGTTGTGTAACTGGCCCATAGCCAGCTTGGCCTGCGTCACACGCCTTGCATTCATCCGCGCCTGACGGCACGGTGAACCCGTTTAATGAGGAAGCAGGCTCTCAACAGGAAATCCCACGATGCATTTCTCCTCCGCGCATGAAGCCAGCCGCCTGCAACTCAACGGCCAGGGCAGTCTCCAGCACTTTCTGACCACCGAAGGTCTGTCCCGTGACCAGCTCACGGAAATTCTCGATACAGCCGAAGGTTTTCTCGATCCGGTCAGCGGCATCATCCGCAACAGCAACCAGCTGACGGGCCGTACCGTGATGAACCTTTTCTTTGAGCCCAGCACCCGCACCCGCACCACGTTCGAAGTGGCCGCCAAGCGCCTGGGTGCCGATGTACTCAATATCGACATTTCCAAATCCTCCACCAGCAAGGGTGAAACCCTGCGTGACATGCTGTGGAATCTGGAAGCCATGACGGCCGACATCTTCGTGGTGCGGCACGGCGATTCCGGCGCGGCGCATTTCATTGCCAGCCAGGTCACGTCGAAAGTGGCGGTGATCAATGCCGGCGACGGCCGTCATGCGCATCCCACGCAGGCCATGCTGGACATGCTGACGATACGCCGGCATGCCGGAGCCTTCGAGAATCTTGTTGTCGCCATCATTGGCGACATTCGCCATTCACGCGTGGCGCGCTCGGAAATTCATGCACTGCAAACGCTGGGTGCAAAGGAAATTCGCGTGATTGGCCCGCGTACCCTTTTGCCGAAAGATTTCGACCTGCTGGGCGTGAAGGTGTTCGAGAGCATGGAAGCAGGCCTGGCCGACGTTGACGTGGCGATTGCGTTGCGCATCCAGAATGAGCGCATGGAGTCGGCCCTGTTGCCCGGGGCCGAAGAGTTTTATGCACTCTACGGTTTGACGCGCGAAAAACTGAAGCATGCCAAGCCGACGGCCATTGTCATGCATCCCGGGCCCATCAACCGTGGTGTGGAAATTGAATCTGAAGTGGCCGATGGCTCGCAGTCCGTGATCCTTCGTCAGGTGAATTACGGCATCGCCGTGCGCATGGCGGTGCTTTGCCTGGCCATGAAAGGCCAGCTGGCCAATCGCCTGTAGGGCGAACTTTCGCTGCAACTGAAAAAAACAGGAGCCTACATGGCTGTTCGCATCGATAACGCTCGCCTGATTGATCCCGCTGCCGGCCATGATGCGGTGACCAGTGTGATTCTGGAGAACGGTCGTCTCATGACAGGCAGTGCCGGATTCACGGCCGCTGAAGTGATTGATGCCAAGGGCATGCTCCTGACGCCGGCTTTTGTGGATTTGTGTGCACGCCTGCGCGAGCCTGGCCCGAAAGTGAATGGCGGTGTCGCCAGTGAAAGCCGTGCGGCGCGCAGCGGCGGTTTTCTGGATGTGCTGGTGCCGCCTGATACACAGCCGGTGCTGGATTCCGGCGCACTGATCACGCAACTGCTTGAACGTGCTGCCGAGGCCGGCCATGCGAATGTGCATGCGATTGGCGCCATGACCAAAGGTCTGGATGGCCGTGCACTTTCGAACATGGCACGTCTGGTCAAGGCCGGCTGCATCGGTATCGGTAATGCACGGGCGCCGTTTGCCAATGCTGAAACCGCACTGCATTGTCTTGAATATGCAGCAACACTGGGCCTCACCGTCTTTTTCTCGCCTGAAGAACCCAGTCTGGCAAAAGGTTGTGCCCACGACGGATTCACGGCAGCCCGGCTCGGCTTGCCGGGCATTCCGGATACGGCAGAAACCATTGCACTCGCCACGCAACTGTTGCTGGTGGAGCAGACGGGAGTAAAGGCCCATTTCGGTCAGCTCTCCTGCAAGAGCTCGGTGGAGCTGATCCGTATTGCCAAAGAAAAAGGCTTGAACATCACCGCTGATGTGGCCATGCATCATTTGCATCTTACCGATGCCGCGATTGACGGCTTCAACAGCATGGCGCACGTACGCCCGCCCTTGCGCAGCGAAAGTGATCGCGACGCATTGCGTGCCGGTGTGAAAAGCGGCGTGATTGATGCGATCTGCTCCGACCATCAGCCACTGGATGCCAGTGCGAAGCTGGCACCGTTTCCCAGCACCGAGCCGGGTATGAGCGCGCTGGAAACGGTGTTGCCGCTGGGCCTGCAACTGGTGCGCGAAGGCGTGCTGACAGAAACCGAGTTGCTGCGTGCCCTCACGCAGAATCCCGCAAGGGTCCTGAGTCTCGCCAAGCCCTCGGGCTGGCTGCTGATTGATCCCGAACAGACATGGCAGGCGAGTGCGGAAACGCTGATTTCCACGGGGAAAAACACACCGTGGCTGGGTCGGGAAATGCAGGGCAGGGTGGTCCGCGTTTTCAGCTAGGCCGATAACCATCACGTAGAAGCACCATGCGTCTTTTCTTTGCGCTCTGGCCTGATGCCCCTACCCAGCACTCCTGGCATCGCGGTCTTGCGCCTTGCCTCTCGCCCTTGGGCGGTCGTGCCATTCCTGCAGCTAACCTGCATCTGACGCTGGCCTTTCTCGGCGATGTCGCGGGCAATCGCATCAACGAGATCATTCGTCTGGGTGATGATTTAACTGTCGATGTCATCACGCTGCGTTTTGATCATGTGGAGTGCTGGAAGAATGCGGGGCTTGCCTGTTTACGGCCGGCTGAAGTGCCGGCTGCACTTACGCGTCTGGCGGAGCAGTTGAACACCGGTTTGCAGCTTTCCGGATTCACGGTTGAAAGCAGGAATTTCAAACCGCATGTGACTCTGGTGCGACATATTGCAGTTGTCGGGCCGAGTATTCCGGTATGGCCGGTAGTGGAGTGGCGAGTGCCGGTGATGGCGCTGGTGCGGTCACGGTTGACGCCGGAAGGGTCTGAGTATGCGGTGATGCATGAGTGGGATTTGCTGCAGTCTTGATTTCTTTATGTGCCGGGGAGGGCGGAGATTTTTGCACCGTCGGGGATTTGGTGAAGTGCTTCGACTGGGTTGCGCCGGCTGTTCATTTTCCCGGTCGTTGCGCCCTGCGAGCGGGCCTCACTTTCTTTTGCTTCGCCAAAAGAAAGTGAGCAAAGAAAATGCGACCCCTGCGGGGCGCTTGCGCATTATGACTTTTGTTCCCGTACCCAAGGCAGCGTGGGCATGCTCGCGCCGTGCGGCGACTCGCGACCACCTTCTGTTCTTTTAATTTTGCTTGGGCCGTAGGTTAAGAGAATCGCTCTTCGTAGGAGCGACTTTAGCCGCGAATATTCATAAGCGCGAAATTTGTTCGCGGCTAAAGCCGCTCCTACAAATCCCCCCACTAATAACTCCTTCCGGGTTGCAGTAGGAGGCACACGAGAAAAGCGCAGTGGACGAAGGAAATTATCAGTGCACAGGCCGTGAAAGAAAGGCCCCGCAGCCCCCGCTGACGGATGAGCACCGCAGGGCACCCGGCTGAAAGCCGGGCGAAAACGGCCCGGGGCCGAGTGGGTGTCCAGAGGGGTGGCGATCCGCCCCTCTGGGCCTGTCCGGCGAGGACGGGGCGGTTCAAATAAACAGCAGAAAATTAAATACGAAAAACTGCAGCATCAGCCAGCTTTTTTCTGGCTTTGCATGATGCTCAGCGCTACCGCTTCCGCCACTTTGATCCCGTCCACGCCCGCTGAAAGAATGCCGCCCGCATATCCGGCCCCTTCACCAGCGGGATACAGTCCTCGCGTATTCAGGCTCTGGTAATCATCGTCATTGCGTTTGATGCGAATCGGGGCCGAGGTGCGTGTTTCCACGCCGGTGAGCACGGCATCGTGCATGGCATAGCCCCTGATCTGTTTTTCAAACGCGGGCAATGCTTCGCGGATGGCATCAATGGCATATGTGGGCAGGCTGGAGTTAAGGCTGGCCGGCGTGACACCGGGCTTGTAGGAAGGCTCTACAGAGCCCAGCGCGGTGGACGTGCGATTGGCAATGAAGTCGCCCACGAGTTGCGCCGGAGCGTTGTAATCGCCGCCGCCGAGTTCGAAGGCATGGCTTTCCAGGCGACGCTGCCACTCCATGCCGGCAAGTACCGGGTGTGCAACATCGGTGGGAAAGTCGGAAGGGTTGATGCCCACCACAATGGCGCTGTTGGCATTGCGCTCATTGCGCGAGTACTGGCTCATGCCGTTGGTGACAACACGCCCGGGTTCGGAGGTCGCGGCGACCACGGTGCCGCCGGGGCACATGCAGAAGCTGTAAACGGAGCGCCCGTTCTTGCAGTGATGCACGAGCTTGTAATCCGCGGCGCCAAGAATGTTGTTGCCGGCATTGGGGCCGAAGCGGCACTGGTCAATCAGCGCCTGCGGATGTTCGGCGCGGAAGCCGATGGAGAACGGTTTGGCCTCCATGAAAACGCCGCGATCAAACAGCATCTGGAACGTGTCACGCGCACTGTGGCCAACCGCCAGTACGACATGATCACTGCGCAATTGTTCGCCGCTGGCCAGGGTCACGCCGCGCACCTGTCCGTTTTCAATCTCGATATCGCTTACCCGCTGCTGGAAACGGATTTCACCGCCGAGGTCTTCGATGTTCTGTCGCATGGTTTCCATCATCGTCACCAGCTTGAAGGTGCCGATATGCGGTTTGCTCACATAAAGGATTTCTTCCGGCGCGCCGGCTTTGACAAATTCGCTCAGCACCTTGCGGCCGTGATGCTGCGGGTCCTTGATCTGGCTGTAGAGTTTGCCGTCCGAAAACGTACCCGCGCCGCCTTCACCGAACTGAACATTCGATTCCGGGTCCAGCTCGCGGTTGCGCCACAGTCCCCAGGTGTCTTTGGTGCGCTCACGTACGGCTTTGCCGCGCTCCAGCACCAGCGGGCGAAATCCCATTTGTGCGAGGACCAGTGCCACAAAAAGTCCGCAGGGCCCGAAGCCGATGACGATGGGGCGGTTGGCAAGCTCGCCCGGCGCTTGCGCGACAAAGCGGTAACTCATGTCGGGTGTGGTGCTGACATGCGGATCTTGTTGCAGGCGCTTGAGAACCCCGGCTTCGTTTTTCACGGTCACATCAATGCTGTAAATCAGCAGGATGGCGCTGCGCTTGCGAGCGTCGTAACTGCGCTTGAAGAGGGTGTAGTCCAGCAAGTCGCCGGCGCTGATGCCGAGCTTGCCGAGAATGGCGGCACGAAGTGCGGCCTCGTCATGAGCGAGGGGCAGCTTGATATCGGAGAGTCGTAACATGGGGTGGCATCCAGAGGGGCGTGTGTTTTACGTCAGTTCTGTGCTTGCTGCAGTGCGGCTGGCGGGGATTATGAGCCCTGCCATGACTTGGCGACAGGGCAAGTGATGGCGGGTTGTAACAGCGCCGCTGCTTTTGCATCCAAGACACAGGGAACACGGTTGTGGCCTTGAGGCAGGGCAAGTGGCCGCCTATGCTCGCCCCATGTTTTTGGGGGCGTCATGAGCGAAACGGAATTGATTGCGCGTCTGCTGCAGCGCGAGCCGGCGGCCTGCACGGCCTGGGTGCGTGAGAACCATGGCCGGCTGGTGGTCGTGGCACGCGGCATTGTGGGTGAGGGCCAGGCGGAAGAGGTCGTGCAGGAGGCCTGGATAGCCGCCTTTCGTGCCTTGCCGGCATTCGAGGGACGCGCAGCGCTGAAGACCTGGTTGACGACCATCGTGATCAATGCGGCACGTGGCCGTTTGCGTGTGCAAAAGCGGCTGCCGACAGTGAGCCTGGATGAAGACAGCGGTGAGCATTTACCGCTGTCCGAGCGTTTCGATGCCAGCGGGCACTGGGCGCCGGCATTGAGCCGCTGGGTGGCGGATTCGCCGGAAGAGCTGCTGTCGCGCGAGCAGTTGGCGGATTGCCTGAAGTATTACCTTGGCGAGTTGCCGCCGGCGCAGCAAAGCGCGTTGCTGTTGCGCGATCAGTCAGGGCTGGAATTTGTCGATATTGCCGAGGCGCTGGCCACCACCGAGGCGAATGTACGGGTATTGCTGCACCGCGCCCGTTTGAAATTGCTGGCCGTCATCAACCGGTATGAGGAGGAGGGCGAATGCTGAAGTGTCGTGATGTGCTAGCGCTTGGCTCCGCGTATGTGGATGGCGCCGGCAGCGGAAGGGGGACGTTCGCCTTGCGTGCGCATTTGCTGGTGTGCGGCCATTGCCGCAGGTTCATCCGCTCCCTGCGTCTGACGGTGCGCACGGCAGAGCGTCTGGCCCTGCCCGTGGACGAGCGGCGGGTACGGGAAATTGTTGCCCTGATTCCGCCCGCGGAATAGTCCGGGTCAGCGCACGGCCCTTGTCGGGTGGAGTCATGAAGAGAGGTAGAGGGCGCCCTGCTTGGCTATAGTCAGCACCTGCCAGCCATCGTTCAGGGGGGAATGCCGCTTATGCCGCGAGTGACCAATCGGCGCTACTGGCTATGGCGCAGCCTGCTGATCGCAACCCTGTATACCCTGACGGCCTTGCTGGTCTATCGCTTTGCTGATCCTGCGGCATTGTCTTCGGCGATCTTCCCTTCTGCCGGCATCGCTCTCGCGGCTGTCCTGGCCTGGGGCTGGCGCAGCATAGGTGGCATTTTCCTGGGCTCGCTGACTCTCAACCTTGTTCTCCATGCATCATCTGGACTGACGCCGGGCCATCTCACGATGGCCATGGGCATTGCGGCGGCGGCTTCCCTGCAGGCGCTGGCGGGTGGCCAGTTGTGTCGCCGTTTTGCCCGTATCGAGGGAGCATCCGGCCGTGAGTGGCATGAACTGCAACTGATTTTCCTGGGTGGGCCGGTGGCCTGTCTGATTTCACCGCTAGTGGGCAGCTTCATGCTGCTGCTGGCAGGGCGCATGACCAGCGGGGACCTGCTGTTCAATGCCTGGACCTGGTGGGTGGGTGACACATTGGGGGTGGTGGTTTTTGCACCGCTGACCCTGTTTGCCCTGCAGCGCCGCTATCGCCAGTCTGGCCATGTCTGGCGGACTGTCCTGCCACCGGTCATGGCCTTCATGGTGGTGCTGGCGCTTTTCTTTCTGGTCAACAGCAATGAGCAGCGCCGCCTGGAAAGCGGCTTTCGCGATCAGGCTCGCGACCTTACCGAGCGCCTTAACCTGCGTTTGCAGGGCCATGCCGACACCCTGGCCGCCATTCGTGGCTTGTGGCAAAGCTCGCAAGCCGTGAGTGCGGAAGAGTTCCGGCATTTTGTCAGCGGCCCGCTGAAGGCGCGGCCAGACATACGGCTGCTGGGCTGGGCGCCATTGCGCCACGGCCGTGTGCAACTTGCCTATGCCGAGCCCGGCATGCATCGCCTGCTGCTGGGTCTGGACCTGAATGCCGATCATGGTTTGCGGCAGGCCATGATCCAGGCGCGGGACAGTGGGGACATGATCGCCACTTCCGGTCTTGAGGGGCTCGGCCTCCCCGGTTTTGGCAATAGTGTGGTGATGCTGATGCCGCTGTATGCAAACCAGGGTGTGCAAACAACGGTGCCGCAAAGGCGGCGTGCGTTTATCGGTATTGCGATGGCAGCGTTCGATGTGGACGGCCTGATCAATTCCATTCCGGTGACGCAAGAGGGGGACAGTCTCTTGCTGCGCATCGAAGACATCTCCTCTCCCGACGGCCTCATTCATCAAAGCAGCGGACAGCCTGACAAACTTCCCTTGAAATGGCAGACCACACTGAAGCTCGGGCAGCGGCAATGGCGTGTCGAGGCTCTGAGTCCGCTCGGTTACCGCGCCGCGCACCGTTCCTTTGAGCCCTCTCTGGTGATGTTTGCCGCCTTGCTGCTGGCCGGTCTGCTGCAGGCACTGCTATTCACCATGAAACGGTCGCAGTGGCTGGGCATGCAGACGCGTGATGCCGAACATGCCCGCGACATAGCAGAGCAGGCGGCACAAGTGAAAAGCACGTTTCTGGCCACCATGAGCCATGAAATACGCACGCCCATGAACGGTGTGATCGGGATGACGCAGCTGCTTTCGGAAACGCATCTCGATGGCGAGCAGAAACATTTTGTCAGCACCATCCGGCAGTCCTGCGAGGCCCTGCTGCGCATCATCAACGACATTCTTGATTATTCGAAAATAGAAGCGGGCCGGCTCGAGATCGAGCAGCAACCTTTCGATTTGTCTGCATTGATGCAGGAATGCATTTCCCTGTTTTCCCTGCAAGCACGCAAGGCCGCCATTCCGCTGGAGCTGGTGCTGGCGGATGACTTGCCTGTGGAGGTGATTGGCGACTCTGTGCGCATACGGCAGGTGCTGATCAATTTGCTGGGCAATGCTTACAAGTTCACGCACGAGGGCCGCATTACCTTGCGCGTGCTGTTCGCGTCACTGGATCAGGACCCTGCAAGCGACAAAAACGGAAACATGCGGCCGATCCGTTTTGAGGTGCACGACACCGGTATCGGGATTGCCGATGTACAAAGAGCACGCTTGTTCGAATCCTTTTCACAGGCAGACTCTTCCATCACACGGCAGTACGGTGGCACGGGTCTCGGCCTGTCGATTTGCCGCTTGCTGGTTTCCCTGATGCACGGCGAGATCGGTGTGCACAGTGCACCTGGCAAGGGCTCCATGTTCTGGTTCTCCCTGCCCTTGCAGCCTGCAGAGAATGTGCATGAGGATGTTCCTGAAGCGTGCGCCATGACCCCGGATGCTGGCGAACCGGCATTCCAGGGTTTGCGAGTGCTGGTGGTGGAGGACAACACGGTCAATCAGCTGGTGATTGTCGGCTTGCTGAAAAAGCAGGGAGTGGTGCCGCGAATTGCCAGCGATGGTGTAGAGGCACTGCACATCCTCACGTCAGAGCGCCAGGATTTTGATGTGGTGTTCATGGATTGCGAAATGCCCAACATGGATGGCTACACGGCGACCCGGCGCCTGCGCCAGTGGGAGCAGGCCGAGCAGCGTCACCCCCTTTTCATTTGTGGGGTCAGTGCGCATGTCATCAATGAATACCGTGAACGCGCCATGGCGGCGGGCATGAATGATTTCATTCCCAAGCCGCTGCGAGCTGAAGAGTTGAGGCGCGTTCTCGGCCTTGTGGTTTATCAGCAGCCGGTGTTGCCGCAGCGTAGCGACCTCAGCTTGTGATCCGGGAAATATTGCTTCAGGCATCAGAACAAGGGCAGCTGCTTTTCTTTGGCTGTTCTTGCCGGCCGGACCGGCGCCGTGAACAGGCTCTTGCACAAATCGGAATGAGAGCGGTTCAGGCCATTCTTTTTCACGGCAATCGCAAAGCGCTGCTTCAGCAGTTCTGCAAACGGGCCTTCGCCGCGCATGCGTGAGCCAAAGCGCGGATCATAGTCTCGGCCGCCACGTGCATCATTGATGACCGCCATCACCCGCTCTGCTTTCAGCGGCTCGTGTTCGTCCAGCCAGGTGCGGAAAAGTACCTTCAGCTCATGCGCCAGGCGCACAAATACATAGCCGGCCCGCGTGGCGCCCGCTGTTGCAACGGCTTCCAGAATGGCTTCCATTTCATGGTCGTTGATGAAGGGAATCAGGGGCGCCACCATGCAGCCCACGGGTACCCCGGCCGCACTGAGTTTTTCGATGGTGAGCAGGCGGCGATGCGGGGCGCTGGCGCGCGGTTCCAGTTTTTGCGTGAGCGCCGCATCGAGACTCGTGACGGACACAAAGACCTGCACGAGATCCAGTTTTGCCAGCTCCGTCAGCAGGTCGAGATCGCGCAGGATCAGGGCGCCCTTGGTGATGAGGGCAACAGGGTGGCGGGTTTCCAGCATCACCTCCAGCAAGGAGCGCGTGATTTTCCATTTACGCTCTATGGGCTGGTAGGGATCGGTGTTGGCACCGATGGTGATGGTGCTCACCTGATAGCGTGGATGAGCAAGTTCCTTGCGCAGCAGTTCGGCGGCATGGGGTTTGGCGAACAGCTTCGTTTCAAAATCCAGCCCCGGTGACAGGTCAAGATAGGCGTGCGAAGGCCGGGCATAGCAGTAAATGCAGCCGTGTTCGCAACCCTGGTAAGGATTGATGGATTGGCTGAAAGGAATGTCCGGCGACTGGTTGCGTGAAATGATGGTGCGACTTTGCTGCACGGTGACCGTGGTCACCAAGGGCCTGAGTGCTTCGGGCTCCTCTCCGCAGGCGCCGGCCCAGCTGTCATGTTCGGCCTCACTGCGGGTGCTGAAGAAGCGGTTGTCGGGATTGAGGCTGGCACCGCGGCCTTTGCGCGGGCCGGTTTGATCAATGGCCATGATCCATCCATTTACTGTACAAAAAGACAGTATAGGGGTGGATGCCTCAAGGCGACAGTCTTCTCACCAGGCGAACGGCCCGCGCAGCATCAGGACCGATGGTTCGTCGCCCTTGAAGGGTCCGCCTTTGATCTCGAGCACGTCGACATAATTCAGGCTGAGCTTCACGGCCGGGCCGACATAGGCATTGGGCGCAGCACTGGCATTGCGTTTGCGGCCGCCGTTCACATTGCCATCGCCAAGATCCAGCGCGGTCACACGCTACCGTGGCGAGGCTGTATTTGCTTGAATACAGCGCTTGCTGTGGGGAGCACAGGGGGTGGCAGGTTCAGGCGGGGGCGAGCTTGCCATGATTTTCGCTATGTTCAAATGGATATAGCGATAGACTGGGCGGCTTGAATCATGACGAGATACGGGAGAGCAGCACCATGAGGGCGCAAACAAGAATACTGGGCGTGCTGCTGGCCTTTTTTTGTGGCGCCATGGCGCATGCTGATGAGGTGACGGTGTATGCCGCTGCCAGCCTGACCAATGCGATGAAAGACATTTCTGCGGCCTGGCAGGCCGGAAACAAGGACACGATCAAGACGTCGTTTGCCGCATCGTCGGTATTGGCCAAGCAGATCGAGGCGGGCGCACCGGCAGAGATCTTCGCATCGGCGGATCGCAAGTGGATGGATTATCTGGCGGAGCGCAAGCTGGTTGATACAGCGTCTCGTCGCGATCTGCTTGGCGGCACATTGGTCCTGATTGCACCGGCCGCAGCGGCAGCGCCGGTGAAGATGGAAAAAGGTGTCGTGCCGGTGTTCACCGGCAAGCTGTGCATGGGTGAGCCCGGGAGTGTACCGGCCGGCATTTACGGCAAGCAGGCCCTGACCCGTCTGGGCTGGTGGCCAGCGCTGGAAAAACGTGTGGTGGGCACGGAGGATGTGCGTACCGCGCTGGCCCTTGTCGAGCGTGTCGAATGTCCGCTGGGCATTGTTTATGAAACGGATGCGACCATCAGCAGCAAGGTGGCCGTGGTCGGGCGCTTTCCGGCCGGCAGCCATGATCCCGTGATTTATCCCGTTGCGCTGTTGCCAAAGGCCGGTGCGTCGGCAAAACGTTTCTTTGCCTATTTGCAGGGCGCGAAAGCGAACTCTGTCTTCGAGCGCTATGGCTTCGTGGTGCTGCCGCGCTGATAATCCGCGCATGCTGACTCCTGAAGAAACAACGGCGCTTGCACTGTCACTCCGGGTTGCCGCCTGGTGCATGGTGCTGGGCCTGTTGCCGGGCATTGCCCTGGCCTGGCTGCTGGCGCGCCGCGAATTCGTCGGCAAGGGTTTGCTGGATGCGCTGGTGCACCTGCCCATGGTGTTGCCACCGGTGGTGCCGGGTTACCTCTTGCTGGTTGCCTTCGGCAATAACGGTGTCATGGGAAAATTCCTCCAGCACTGGTTCGGCATCAGTCTGGCCTTCAACTGGACGGGGGCCGTGCTGGCATCGCTGGTGATGGGCTTGCCCTTGCTGGTGCAACCGATACGGCTTTCCTTTCAGCTCATCGACTCGCGTCTTGAAAATGCCGCGCGTACTCTGGGTGCCGGGCCGTGGCGGGTTTTTTTCACGATCACGTTGCCGTTGGCGCTGCCGGGCATTCTGGTCGGTGCCTTGCTGTCCTTCAGCCGGAGCCTGGGCGAGTTCGGCGCCACCATTACTTTTGTTGGCAATATCGAGGGGGAGACCCGCACGCTGCCGCTGGCCATTTATTCCTATGTCCATCAGCCGGGTGGTGAAGAGCCTGCCATGCGGCTGATCTGGATTTCCATCGTACTGTCTCTGGGTGCCCTGCTGGTCAGCAATGCGCTGACGCGCCGTGCGCAAAAGCAGCTCGGCTATCGTGACCATGTGTGACTGTCATGCTTGAGCTGGATGTGCAGTGGCGCCGTGGCGAATTCTCCTTGCAGGTGAAGGCGCAAACTGAAAGCCGGGTGACCGGAGTCTACGGTCCTTCCGGTGCCGGCAAGAGCACGCTGCTGGCACTGGTGGCCGGCTTGCAGCGCCCGGATGCCGGTCGCATCGTGCTGGACGGGAACACGCTGGTGGATACGCAGAAGAAAATATTCCTGCCACCGGAGCATCGCCATATCGGCATGGTGTTTCAGGACGCTCAGCTTTTCCCGCATCTTTCCGTTGAAAACAATCTCCTCTACGGATTCCAGCGCTTGCCGGCTGCCGACCGGCACTTCACGTTGCCCGAGATTGTCGAGCTGCTGGACATCGGTCATCTGCTTGCGCGGCGCCCACGTCTGCTTTCCGGCGGCGAGAAGCAGCGTGTGGCACTGGGGCGTGCTTTGTTGTTTTCGCCACGCCTGCTTTTGCTGGACGAGCCCCTGTCTTCACTCGACAGTGTGCGCAAGCAGCAGATACTTCCCTTTCTGTTGCGCATCCGTGACGAGCTGAAGATGCCCATGCTGTATGTCAGTCACATGCAGGAAGAAATTGCCTATCTGACGGATACGGTGTGGCCGATCAGTGACGGCCGCTGTCTGTATGGCTGAAGCAATACCGCTTCTGTAGCTTGCGCGGCGCCTGCCGGTTTATTGACAATGCAGTGCGTCTTTTTCATTTCCCGGGAGATTGTCATGAAGCTTGCCCTTGTCATCCGCCATCTGGCCTTTGAAGATCTTGGCAGTCTTGATGGCGTGCTGAGCAGCCAGGGTTACGAGCTGCGTTACCTTGACGCCGGTGTTGACGATATTGCGCAGGTCAGCCGCGACACACCGGATCTCCTGATCGTGCTGGGCGGTCCCATTGGTGTGTATGAAACGGCTGTCTATCCTTTTCTGCATGACGAAATTGCCGTGATTCGTGAGCGTCTGCTTGCCGGGCGTCCGGTGCTCGGTATTTGTCTGGGCGCGCAATTGATGGCAGCGGCACTGGGCGCACGCGTGTATCCGGGACACGGCAAGGAAATTGGCTGGGCAGAAGTGATGCCGGCAAATCCTGCTGCACAAAACAGTGTGTTGGCGCCGCTGTTTGCTCCAGGCATCAAGGTGTTGCACTGGCACGGTGATACGTTTGATGTGCCGGAGGGCGCACGACACCTGGCCGCTAGCGCCCTGTATTCCAACCAGGCGTTTGCGCTGGGCCGCCATGCGCTGGCCTTGCAATTCCATCCGGAAATTCTCGGGCACAATATCGAGCGCTGGCTGATCGGCCATGCCTGCGAACTCGCGGCGGCGAAAATCGACATTCCGGCCTTGCGTCATGAAACGGCGATACATGCCGGGGCGCTGGAGCAGGCGGCGGTAGCGATCTGGACGGAATGGCTGGAAGGGCTGGCCTGAGTTTTCTGCGCGGCGAGAGAGCGTGCACTCAGCGTTTGAGTTCGCTTGCCATGAGCTCAAGGTGTTTGTGAGCCAGTTTTTCCAGCTCTTTTTGCAGCTGCCGGTAGTGCTGCAATACCGTAAGTCCTTTTTCCGTCAGGACGGCGCCTCCCCCTTGCGCGCCTCCCGCTATCGAATTCACCAGCGGTGACCTGAAGCAGCGGTTCATGGTGTCGACCAGCAGCCAGGCGCGACGATAGCTCATGCCCATTTTTTTGGCGGCCGCAGAAATCGATCCGGTGTCGGCAATCGCCAGAAGCAATTCCGCCTTGCCGGGTCCCATGGCAATGTCCTCGCCGTGTAAAAGGCGCGCCTGGATTTTCAGGGTGTTTTTTCCGGTCACGGAAGGATCAGGAAGAGCGCAGGCAGGGCATCGGTGTGATGCCCTGCCGTGCAGGCTAGTCGGAAGACTGCAGTGTCAGGCCGCGAGTGGCCTGGTCGAGGTAGCGCGAATCGGTTTCCGAGCCGAGCTTGATCATGAGGCGCAGGTCGTTGGCGGCATCGGCGTGCTTGAGCGCATCGTCATAGGTGATTTCGCCGGCAACATACAGATCGTAAAGCGCCTGGTCGAAAGTCTGCATCCCGACTTCGCGCGATTTCTTCATCATTTCCTTGAGCAGGTGCACATCGCCTTTGCGTATGGTGTCGCTGACCAGAGGCGTGTTCAGCAGCACCTCGATACAGGCACGGCGTGACTTTCCATCCGGTGTCGGAATCAGCATTTGTGCCACGATGCCGCGCATGTTCAGCGACAGATCCATGTGCAACTGGTGGTGACGCTCGGACGGGAAGAAATGAATGATGCGGTCGATGGCCTGGTTGGCGTTGTTGGCGTGCAGGGTGGCCAGCACCAGATGACCGGTTTCGGCGAAGGCAATTGCGTAGTCCATCACTTCGCGGGTACGGATTTCACCGATCAGGATCACATCAGGCGCCTGTCGCAGGGTGTTCTTCAGGGCGATTTCAAAGCTTTCGGTATCAATGCCGACTTCACGCTGCGTGACGATGCAGCCGTTGTGCTGGTGAATGAATTCGATCGGGTCTTCAACCGTGATGATGTGGCCGCGCGAGTTGGCATTGCGGTGGCCGATCATGGCGGCCAGCGAGGTGGATTTGCCGGTGCCGGTACCACCCACGAAGATGATGATGCCGCGCTTGGTCATCGCCAGTTCCTTGACGATTTCGGGCAGCTTCAGGTCGTCCACTTTGGGAATGGTGGTTTCAATGCGGCGCAGCACCATGCCCACCAGATTGCGCTGGTAATAGGCAGAAACACGGAAACGGCCGATGCCGCGGGCAGAAATAGCGAAATTGCATTCCTTGCTCTGGGCGAATTCCTTGCGCTGTTGTTCGGTCATGACGCCCAGCACCACTTCGCGCGTCATTTCCGGCGAGAGCGGTGTTTTGGTGATGGGCACGACCTTGCCGTTGATCTTCACCGACGGCGGTACGCCCGCCGTGATGAACATGTCGGAGCCGCCTTTTTGCACCATGATCTTGAGCAGGTCTTCGAATTCCATGGTCTTGCCCTCTGGCGGCTGTCAGCCGCTACGTTCCCTGTTAAGGAAGATAAAGTGTAGGCCGGCCCGGGTTCTGTTGCCCGGGGCCGGCGGGGGTTTTGTTTAGAAGTTTTCCGGCACCTTGGCTTTTTCACGCGCCGACTGCGGAGTGATGAGGCCTTTCTGTACCAGGCCTTTGAGACACTGGTCCAGGGTCTGCATGCCGAGGCCGCCGCCGGTCTGGATGGCAGAGTACATCTGCGCCACCTTGTTTTCGCGGATCAGGTTTCGGATGGCCGGTGTGCCGATCATGATCTCGTGGGCCGCAATACGGCCGCCACCGTTTTTCTTCAGGAGTGTTTGCGAGATCACAGCCTGCAGCGATTCGGAGAGCATGCCACGTACCATTTCCTTTTCTTCGGCCGGGAACACGTCGATGACGCGGTCCATGGTTTTCGCGGCCGACGTCGTGTGCAGGGTGCCGAAGACCAAGTGCCCTGTTTCTGCCGCTGTGAGCGCAAGCCGGATGGTTTCCAGATCTCGCATTTCACCCACCAGGATGATGTCAGGATCTTCACGCAGGGCGGAGCGCAGGGCTTCCGAAAAACCGAGCGTGTCACGATGTACTTCACGCTGGTTGACCAGGCACTTTTTTGATTCGTGCACGAATTCGATGGGATCCTCAATGGTGAGGATGTGCTCGTAACGCGTGTTGTTGATGTAGTCGATCATGGCGGCGAGCGTGGTGGATTTGCCGGAGCCGGTGGGGCCCGTCACCAGCACAATGCCGCGCGAGATGTCGGAGATGCTCTGGAAGACCTTGCCCATGCCCAGCTCTTCCATGGAGAGCACTTTCGAGGGAATGGTACGAAAGACGGCGCCGGAGCCGCGATTCTGGTTAAATGCATTGACGCGAAACCGCGCCACGCCGGGGACTTCGAAGGAAAAGTCGGTTTCCAGAAATTCTTCGTAATCCTTGCGCTGCTTGTCGTTCATGATGTCGTAAACGAGGCGATGGACTTCCTTGTGCTCCAGTGCCGGCAGATTGATGCGGCGGACGTCACCATCGACGCGGATCATAGGGGGCAGCCCGGCCGACAGGTGCAAGTCGGATGCCCCGTTCTTGGCGGAGAAAGCGAGCAGTTCAGTAATGTCCATGGAATCTCCGGGGCAGTAACAGGCCGTGAAAAACGGCGGGTAACGTTTTTCACTGACCTGGTTAAAGGCTCGCGGCGGACGGGCCGCTCTGCCAGAATCTTGTTTGTTCTTGGATTGCGCAAAGGCCGGCCCGCAACGCATGCGGCGGCCCGGCTAACTTAACGCCTACATGCCTTGGTATTCAATGAGCGAGATTGCAGAAAACTGGCAGAAGCTGCGCGAGCGCATCGCCTGGGCGGAGCTGGCGGCTGACCGGATGGCGGGCAGCGTGCAGCTTCTGGCCGTCAGCAAGACCCAGCCGGTCGATGCCGTGCGGGCGGCTCATGCCTGCGGCCAGCGCGCCTTTGGCGAGAACTATGTGCAGGAAGGCGTTGCCAAGATCGCGGCATTGCCCGGCCTCGGCCTAGAGTGGCACTTCATTGGCCCGCTGCAAAGCAACAAGACGCGCGAGGTTGCCGAGCACTTTCACTGGGTGCACTCACTGGAGCGTGAAAAAATTGCGCGTCGGCTGGCGGAGCAGCGTCCCGCGGGTTTGCCGCCACTGCAGATCTGCATCCAGGTGAATATCGATGACGAGGCCGGCAAGTCGGGCTGCCTGCCCGCCGCGCTGCCTGTGCTGGTGCGGTCGGTACTGGCCCTTCCGCAACTGCAACTGCGTGGCCTGATGTGCATTCCCCGGCCCGGCAATAGCGCGGCTTTCGCGGACCTTGCAAAGACACGGCAGGATTTACTCGTTAGTATTCCCGAGCTTTCGGCGCAGCACTTCGACACCCTTTCCATGGGCATGTCGGATGATCTGGAAGCCGCCGTGGCCGCCGGCAGTTCGATGGTCCGTATCGGCACGGCCCTGTTTGGCCGGCGCAGCCAGCCAGTCGCCTGACATGAATGTTGCAACCTTGTTGATGTGAGCACATGACGAGAAAAATCGGATTCATAGGGGCCGGCAATATGGCCTCTGCCCTGGTGGGCGGCCTGCTGGCCCGTGGCTGGAGGCCGGCAGATATCGCCCTGTCGGATGCCTATCCTGCCCAGCTCGATGCGCACGCCGGCTCCGGCGTGATCACCACGACAGACAATGTCCGGCTGCTTGAGCATGCCGATGTGCTAGTGCTGGCGGTCAAGCCCCAGGTCATGAGTGACGTGCTCAAGCCCCTCGCGACACTGGCCCGGGAAAAACGTCCGCTGGTGATTTCGATTGCGGCCGGCATTCCGGTGGCCAGCATCGAGCGCTGGCTGGGCGGACCCTTGCCGGTGGTGCGCGCCATGCCCAATACGCCCGCGCTGGTGCAAAGCGGCGCAACCGGGCTTTTTGCCAATGCACAGACCAGTGCCGGGCAGAAGACCGTTGCCGAAACCATTCTCGGGGCAGTGGGCCTGACACTCTGGGTGGAAGAAGAAGGTCTGATTGATGCCGTCACCGCGGTTTCCGGTTCCGGCCCGGCCTATTTCTTTTATGTCATGGAAGCCATGATGACGGCCGGCCGTGAGCTCGGGCTGGATGAAAGATCAGCGCGGGCACTGACGCTGCAAACGGCGCTTGGTGCGGCACAAATGGCGATCACGGCCGATGTGGGGCCGGATGAATTGCGCCGCCGTGTGACTTCGCCCGGCGGCACCACCGAACGTGCGATTGCGGCCTTTGACGCAGCTGGTCTCAAGGCGGTTTTTGCCACGGCGCTGGCAGCCTGCGCCGCCCGTGGTGCCGAGCTGGCCGAACAGCTTGGCAATGTGGAATAAAGCGGAATAACGACTTCAGGAACCCTGCATGAACCCCTTGTCCCAAATCTCCCAGCTCATCCTGACCACAGCCTTTGACCTTTACATCATCGTGCTCTGGCTGCGCTTCCTGTTGCAGCTTTTGCATGCCGACTACTACAACCCGATTGCACAGTTTGTCGTGCAGGCCACGGCGCCTCTTGTCAATCCGCTCAAGCGCATCATTCCCGGCAACCGCAGTTGGGAGCCGTCGGTGCTGGTCATCATCGTGCTGGTGAAAATGCTGGAGATCACGCTGCTCGGCATGCTGGCCGGTGGCGGCACGCTCGCGCCCCTGCCGCTGCTGATTTACACCGTGGTGTCCCTGCTGCAGCTGGCGGCCGAGTTTTATTTCTGGACGCTCATCATCAGTGTGGTGCTGTCCTGGGTAGCCCCGGGCAGCTACAGCCCGGCAGCCGTGCTGGTCAACCAGATCATCGAGCCCCTGCTGGCACCTTGTCGCCGGCTCTTGCCCGCCATGGGCGGGCTGGACCTGTCGCCCATTTTTGTTTTTCTGGGCATCAAGGTGTTCCAGATAGTATTGGCTTCGGCAGCAGCGCCGCTGTTGAGGGCGGCGGCCAATCTCTAGGCGCAGCTTGTCTTGAGTTCGCCATGCCGCCATGAGGGGGGTGATGTCGTCCTCATCATTCAGGCCAGGCCAGGTGCCCGGCAAACGGCATTTGCCGGACACTATGCCGATGCATTGAAAGTCCGTGTGGCGGCTGTTGCGGAAGACGGGCGTGCCAATCGTGAGCTGTGCCGGTTTCTGGCGGAAGCGTTTGCGGTACCTGCTTCGGCCGTGACGGTGGTGAGTGGTCAAGGTGCAAGGGCCAAGCGCGTGCGCGTTGTCGGCCCGAAGCAGTGGCCGGCTGCTCTTGAGGAGTGGCGGGTGATATAAGACGTCTGTTCATTCAGGGCGGCTCCCTGCGCAGGGTCTCCAATCAACAAGGAATACAGCCGGAGCGTGCCGCGTGGCGGGCGCTCCCGCGCCGGAGCAAGCGTCCGGTGACAGGTATTGAGGGAGTGGTATGGCAACAAACACGGATCAGCTTTCGCACCAGGTCGAGGCCTTTACCGCCTGGAAGCAGGCTATTGCGCGTGAAATCGCACGTTATCGCAGCTGGCTGAACAATCAGGGCCTGAACAATCGTGAAGTGGACGAGCGCCTTGGCGCAGCCCTGAAAACACTCCGTTTTGATCGCATCCTCCTGGCCTTTGTCGGCGAGTTTTCCCGGGGCAAGTCCGAACTGATCAATGCCATTCTGGGGCGGCATTACGGCCAGCGCCTGCTGCCCACCCGCATCGGCCGCACCACCATGTGCCCCACCGAGCTTTTTTATGATCCGGCCGCCACGGGCGCCTATATAAAACTGCTGCCCATACAAACGCGTGGCGACAACGTGCCGTTGTCGCGTTACAAGCAGCAGCTTGAGCACTGGGTGCATCTCACCATCAATCTTGATGACCCTGCCGCCATGAAAAAAGCCTTCACCGAAGTCGCGCAGACGCGCGAGGTGAGCGTGGAGATTGCGGCTGAGCTCGGGTTCCAGGTGGAATACCTGGAGCCGTCACTGGCCAAGAACGGACACGTGCATATTCCGGCATGGCGCCACGCCCTGATCAATATTGATCATCCTCTGCTGCGCCAGGGTCTTGCCGTTATTGATACACCCGGCCTGAATGCGCTGGGGGCCGAGCCTGAACTCACCTTGTCGCTGCTGCCGGATGCACAGGCACTGGTGTTTGTGCTGTCGGCCGACTCCGGTGTGACGGCAAGCGATTTTGCGATCTGGAACAATCATGTGCATGACATTGCCCAGCGTCGCGGGGCGGCTATTTATGCAGTCCTGAACAAAATAGATCTGCTTTGGGATGAGGACGATGATCCTGCCGACGCAGAGTCGGCTGTGCTCAGGCTGTCGCGCCTGACCGCCAAGCAACTGCATCTTTCGCCCGACAACGTGCTTGCCCTGTCGGCAAAGCAGGGTTACAAGGCGCGCCTGAACAATGACAGCGACTTGCTGGCGCGCAGCGGTCTCGAGTTTCTTGAAACGGCGCTGGCCCGCTCCGTGGTGAATGCCAAGGAGGCGGCCCTCAAGACCACGCTGGTACGCGAGCTTTCCGACATGGTGGAAGCCAGCCGGCAGGCCGTGCTGGCGCAACGTGTGCGCATGGAGGCGGAGGAGCGTGTGCAGGCCAGTGGCCACCGTGATACCGAGCATGAGCTGGTCACGCTGACGCGCACCACGCAGCAAGAGCAGCAGTCCTATAACAAGCGCCTGATTTTCCTGCAGCAGAGTCGCAAGCTGATTGAGCAGCAACTGCCCCGACTGCTGGGCGCGGTGGCGCCGGTCAAGCTGGAGTCGCATTTTGACCGTGCCCGCGAGCATGCCGAGAGCAATCGTCTGGGCATGGGTTTGCCCACGGCGGTAGGCAGCTTCTTTCAGGGCCTCAAGAGTGATCTCGCGCTCTTTCGCCAGGAAGTGGAAACCACGCAGACACTGATCAGCAAGCTGTACGAGCGCTATACCCTGGAAACCGGCAGTGCCGCTCCTCCCATGCCGCGCATGGAGGCCGGCACCTATCTGCGCGACCTGGATGATCTGGAAGCGCAGGCGGCCCCGTACAAGAATCGTTTTGGCAATCTGCTGGCCAGCCAGAGCAAGGTGTTTGACCGCTTCTTTGACACACTGGCACGTGAAGCCGGTGGTGTGTGTGACAGGGCGCGCAGCGATGCCGAGCGCTGGTGCAAACAGGCACTGGCGCCCCTGATGCAGCAAACACTGGAGTACAAGAAGCGCCTTGAGGTGCAGATGGCAAAGCTGGAGCGCCTGCGCAATTTCGGCGAAAACCGCTTCGAGCGCACGGGGACCCTGCAGGAGCAGCGCGAATCCCTGCGTGAGCAGCAAACCCTGCTGGAAGACATTCTTGGCCGACTCAAGGACCCTTCTCTCAGCTGACCCTTGAGGAGGCCTTGAGCTTAGAGGGGCGCGCTCTATAGACTTGCTGCCCCGGAGCACGATACCTCGCCATGCCTGTTGCCATCCCCGCTGACTCTGTCGGCCTTGTCAGTCCGCAAACCGTGCATTTCGCCGAGCCGCTCACGCTTGAGTGCCGGCGCACGCTGCCTGCTTTCGACATCGTTTATGAAACCTATGGCGATCTGAACGAGCTCTGCGATAACGCCGTGCTGATTTGCCATGCCTTGTCCGGGCACCATCATGCCGCCGGTTATAACAGCATGGAGGACAGCAAGCCGGGCTGGTGGGACGAGTGCATAGGGCCGGGCAAGGTCATTGATACACGCAAGTTTTTTGTGATCGCCCTCAATAATCTCGGTGGCTGCAACGGTTCAACCGGGCCATCGTCGCTGAACCCCGAAACCGGGCAAAATTACGGCCCCGACTTCCCCATGGTCACGGTCAAGGACTGGGTGAATGTGCAGGCACGCCTTGCCGATCATCTGCACATCGAGCAGTGGGCCGCCGTTGTCGGCGGATCGCTCGGCGGCATGCAGGTGCTGCAGTGGTCGATTGATTACCCGGCACGCATTCGCCATGCCGTGGTGATTGCCAGCGCCCCCAAGCTGTCGGCACAGAACATCGCCTTCAACGAAGTCGCCCGGCAATCCATCATTTCCGATCCGGATTTTCACGGCGGCCGTTACTACCAGTACGACACGTTTCCCAAGCGCGGCCTGATCTTGGCGCGCATGGTGGGCCACATCACCTATCTCTCCGAAGAAGCCATGAAACAGAAGTTCGGGCGCGACCTGCGCTCGGGCCAGTTCATGTACGGCTTTGACGTGGAGTTCCAGGTGGAGTCTTACCTGCGCCACCAGGGCGAAACCTTTTCGCGCAATTTTGATGCGAATACGTATCTGCTGATGACCAAGGCACTGGATTATTTCGACCCGGCCCGCGAGTACGACAATGACCTGGCCAAGACCCTGGCGCAGGCACAATGCCGCTTCCTGGTGATTTCGTTTACCACGGACTGGCGTTTTGCGCCGGAGCGTTCGCGCGAAATCGTTGATGCCCTGATGCAGGAAGGCAAGGACGTGGTCTATGCGGATGTGGATGCGCCACAGGGCCATGATTCTTTCCTGATGGCCATTCCGCGCTACACGGACATTTTCGGGGCCTATATGCAGGGCATACCCACGGGCGGCGCCGTTGTTGGAGAAACCCATGCGTCTTGATCTTGCGCTGGCCGAACAGTGGGTGAAGCCCGGAACGCGTGTGCTGGATCTGGGCTGCGGTGACGGCGAACTGCTGGCGCATTTGCGCGACCAGTTCGGTGTGCGCGGCTACGGTCTGGAAATCGATACGGACAAGATCACCTCGTCCATTCACCGTGGTGTAAACGTGATCCAGCAGAACCTGAATCTCGGCCTCGGCAATTTCCGTGATGCCAGCTTTGATACCGTCATCATGACGCAGGCACTGCAGGCCGTGGAGAATCCGGATCTGCTGCTGGATGACATGCTGCGTGTGGGCCGGGAAGCCATCATCACTTTTCCCAATTTTGCACACTGGACGACGCGTTTTTACCTGACGCTGAAAGGCATGATGCCGGTTTCCGATGCCCTGCCCTATACCTGGTACAACACGCCGAACATTCACCTCTGCACCTTTCACGATTTCGATGCCCTGTGTGCGGCCAAGAATATCGTGGTGCTCGACCGGCTCGCTGTCGACGGCGGGCAGCAGGGCAGCGTGCTGGCGCGGCTCTTTCCGAACCTGTTTGGTGAGATTGCGATCTATCGCGTCACCCGCAAGCAGCTTCCTTTCAAGGTGGCAGTCTGATCATGCAGAAACTCGTGATCGCCACCGGCAATGCCGGAAAGCTCAAGGAGCTGCAGGCGCTTCTGGCGGATGCGGCTTTTGACATCGTTTCGCAAAAAACACTGGGCGTCAGCGACGCCGACGAGACCGGTCTTTCGTTTGTCGAGAATGCCATTCTCAAGGCACGGCATGCCGCCAGGGCAACCGGTCTGCCGGCACTGGCCGATGATTCCGGGCTCTGTGTGGATGTGCTGGGCGGTGCGCCGGGAATTTATTCGGCGCGTTACTCCGGTGAAGGCGCAACGGATGCCGGCAATAATGCCAAGCTCTTGCAGGCCTTGTTGCCGCATCGCGGTGGCGCCGCATTAACGGCCCGGTTTGTCTGTGTGCTGGCGCTGGTGCGTCACGCGGATGATCCCTTGCCGCTGATTTGCCAGGAGGAATGGCAGGGCGAGATTCTGGAGTCGCTGCGGGGTGAGCAGGGCTTCGGTTACGATCCGCTTTTTCTGGTTCCCGGCGAAGGCATGAGCAGTGCTGAATTGTCGCGCGAGCGGAAAAACGTCATCAGTCATCGTGCGCGCGCCTTGCAACAGCTCAAGACACGAATCGCGGGCTTCCTGTAACGCTCAGGTTTTTGCCATTTTCAGAATGGCTTTCCACTCTTCACTGCTCACCGGCATCACGGACAGGCGCGAGCCTTTCTGTACCAGCGCCAGTCCCGACAAGGCGCTGGCTGCCTTGAGATCAGCCAGCGCAAGCACGCGACTGAATTTCTGCGCAAAGGCCACATCAACACTGTCCCAGCGCGGTGCTTCTTGCGGTGATTTCGGGTCGTAATAAGGGCCTTCGGGATCAAATTGCGTCGGGTCGGGATACGCCGCTTTTGCAATCGTCATGACGCCAGCAATGCCGGGCTCAGGACAACTCGAGTGATAAAAGAAGGCCTGGTCTCCGGCCTTCATCGTTCTCATGAAGTTGCGTGCCTGGTAATTGCGCACACCGTCCCAGAGCGAGCGTCCCCGCTTTTCCAGATCATCCATTGAAAATACCGACGGTTCGGATTTCAGCAGCCAGTAATTCATAAGGTCCCTGCAGTGTGTCTCTCCCGGGCACCATTCTAGGTCTTGTGGGTGACGGTCTGCCATGGTGATGTCATGGGATGGCCATCGTCCATGTTACGCTTTGCACTTTCCGAAGATTGCTGACCCATGACCCTGTCTATGCCACCGCTTGCGCTTTACATCCATGTGCCCTGGTGCGTGCGCAAATGCCCTTATTGCGATTTCAACTCGCACGAGGCAGCGGCGGTTCTGCCGGAGGCCGGGTATGTGCAGGCCCTGCTGGCTGATATGCAGCAGGATCTTGAACTGGTGCAGGGCCGCGCCGTCACGTCGGTGTTTATCGGTGGTGGTACCCCGTCCATGTTGTCGGCTGCGGCTTACCGCGAGCTGTTTTCCGGCTTGCGCCAGCAGCTGGCGTTTGCGGATGACGCGGAAATCACGCTGGAGGCCAATCCCGGCACCGTGGAGCAGGAGAAATTCAGTGCCTACCGCGAGCTGGGCATCAATCGCCTGTCCATCGGCGTACAGAGTTTCGATGCGGCCAAGCTCAAGGCTCTGGGTCGCATCCATGGTCGCGATGAAGCACTGAAGGCGGCAGAGGCGGCACGGCGTGCCGGCTTTGACAACTTCAATATTGATCTGATGCATGGCTTGCCGGGGCAAACCGTGGAAGAAGCGGTGGCTGACCTGCAGCAGGCCGTGGCGCTGCAGCCCACGCATCTGTCTTGGTATCAGCTCACCATCGAACCCAACACGGTTTTCTATCGCGACACGCCAGTACTGCCTGAGGACGATACGCTCTGGTCGATACAGGAGGCGGGTCAGGCGCTGTTGTCCGCACAAGGTTATGAGCAGTACGAAGTGTCTGCTTATGCAAAGGCCGGCCGCGAATGCAGGCATAACAGAAATTATTGGGAGTTCGGTGATTACCTGGCCATAGGCGCTGGCGCGCACGGAAAAATAACGCGTGCCGACGGCGTGTTCCGCTATTCGAAAACCCGCCTGCCACGCGATTATCTGGCTGCTCGCGAACACGGTCGCTACACGGCGGCTTCCGGCCTTATTGCCGCAGAGGATATGGTCTTCGAATTCATGCTCAATGCATTGCGCTTGCGCGAGGGCGTGGCGGCTGCCCTTTTTGAAAAGCGCACGGGCCTGCCGTTGAGCATGATTGCGGAGGTGGTCAGGGGTTTGCGCGAGCGCGAGTTGCTGGTAGCCGACACCAGTCGCCTGCAGTGCACGCCAGCCGGCTTTAATTACCTGAATCAGGTATTGAAAGCATTTCTGCCCTGACGGTCATGTTTCGTCCCATAGGGACTCCCGCATTTCGTAGGAGCGGCTTCAGCCGCGAATGTTTGCGTCGCAAGCACCTGTTCGCGGCTGAAGCCGCTCCTACGAAGGGCGCTCACACCGCGCGATAAATCAGGTCCCAGACGCCGTGACCCAGATTGTGGCCGCGCTTCTCGAATTTGGTGAGCGGGCGGTAATCGGGGCGTGGGGAGAAATGCCCGGCACCGGCCGTATTTTCATAGCCGGGCGCTGCGTCCATATGCTCCAGCATCCACGCCGAATAGTTTTCCCAGTCGGTGGCCATGTGAAAGTGGCCGCCGTTTTTCAGCTTCTGCCTGACCAGCGCGGCATTTTCAGCCTGTACAAAACGGCGCTTGTGATGCCGTGCCTTTTGCCAGGGATCGGGAAAGAAAAGCTGCACGGTATCGATGCTGGCATCGGCAAAACGCAGGTCCAGAAGCTCAACCGCATCTTCATCAAGAATGCGCACGTTGGGGATGTGGCGCGTACCCAGTTCAAAGCAGAGCTGGGCGACGCCCGGTTCATGAATTTCAATGCCGATAAAATCCCGCTCCGGCGCCGCCAGTGCCATCTCGGCCAGTGAATAGCCCATGCCAAAACCGATTTCCACGGTCAGGGGGGCTTCGCGACCAAACAGGTTTTTGACATCCAGCAGGTCACGCCTTCGCGGCAGAAGGAATTGCTCCGAGAAATCTGCCATGCCCTGTTTCTGGGATGCCGTGAACGGCGAGGAGCGGCGCATGAAGGTTTTTATGCGGCGCATGAAGGGAGCGTTTTCGTTGTCAGTCACATCAAATCCCGGCGTGGTGCTGTAGGAGCGGCTTTAGCCGCGAACAGACGGTTGCAATGCAGATATTCGCGGCCAAAGCCGCTCTTGTGAGCAGATAAATTAAAAGAATTTCCCTTCCAGCGGGCTGGATGCCGAGGCATAGAGTTTCTTTTCCATGCGCCCGGCGAGAAATGCCTCACGTCCGGCTTCCACGGCTTTTTTCATGGCAGACGCCATCAGGACGGGATTGCCGGCTTTGGCGATGGCGGTATTCATCAGCACGCCGGCACAACCCAGTTCCATGGCAACTGCCGCGTCAGAGGCAGTGCCCACCCCGGCATCCACAATAATCGGCACGCGTGCCTGCTCGAGAATGATGCGCAGGTTGTAAGGATTGACGATGCCAAGACCGGAGCCGATCAGCGAGCCCAGTGGCATCACAGCCACACAGCCCATGTCCTCCAGACGTTTGGCGACGATGGGATCGTCCGAGGTGTAGACCATCACTTCAAAACCTTCAGTAATCAGTATCTCGGCGGCTTTCAGTGTTTCCGTGATGTTTGGGTACAGCGTTTTCTCGTCACCCAGTACTTCCAGCTTTACCAGGCGGTGATCATTCAGCAGTTCCCGGGCGAGCCGGCAGGTGCGCACGGCATCGTCGGCGGTATAGCAGCCCGCGGTATTGGGCAGGATCGTGAACCTGTCCGGCGAGATCAGGTCGAGCAGATTGGGCTCGCCCTTGTTCTGGCCGATATTCGTACGCCGCACGGCAACCGTGACGATTTCCGCGCCACTGGTTTCAATGGCGTGTCTGGTTTCTGCCATGTCTCTGTATTTTCCCGTGCCGACCAGAAGGCGCGAGGAGTAGTTTTTTCCGGCAATGCTGAGAGTGTCTGTCATGATGAACGTCGCAAAAAAGAAAAGGCTTTAACAGTGGTTGTGCAGGGACTGGTGGGGAAAATCAGCCACCACCGATGGCATGAACGATCTCGATACGGTCATTCGCTTTCAGGGCAATGTTCGCGTGCTGGCTGCGTGGTGCAATCTCGCCATTCAGTTCGATCGCAATACGCTGGCCGGTGAGCTCCAGCTCGGCAATCAGTTCTGCAAGGGTGCCGGCAGCCAGCACGTCGCGTTCTTCGCCATTGAGACGGATTTTCATGGGTGCTCCGTTCAGTGTCCGAGCTTGAGGCTGGCCCAGGCCAGCACGGCCCAGCCGGCAATGAAAGCGAGGCCGCCGATGGGGGTGATGGCACCGAACCAGCGCGGCGCACCCAGCGTCATGGCATAGAGTGAGCCGGAAAAAATCACGATGCCGGCTTGCAGCAGCCAGCCGGCCGATTTGGCGGCATTGAGCGCGGGCTGGTTGAGCAGCAGCAGGCCGATGCCGAACAGCCCGAGTGCATGCCAGACGTGATAGTCCACACCGGTATGCCACCAGACCAGTTGCTCTGGCGTGACACGGGACTTGAGTCCGTGCGCACCGAAGGCACCCAGAATGACGGCGAGCATCAGATTGAGACTACCAAGAGCGAGAAAGCCGGGCATGAGGTGTGTCCTTCGCTGACGGAGCGTGCCGGGAAAACCAAAGAAAACGCCGCGCTGGGCGCGGCGTCAGTGTAACGGCCTGCGGGTTTGAAGTCAGGCCGTGAGCGCTGTCTTGATCTTTTCCATTGCATTCTTTTCCAGCTGGCGAATGCGCTCGGCCGAGATGCCGTATTCAGCGGCAAGCTCGTGCAGGGTCGCCTTGTCTTCGGCCAGCCAGCGCCGGGCGAGAATGTTCTGGCTGCGCGCATCAAGCTGGCCCATGGCGCCCATCAGGCGCTCAGTCGAGTTGGCTTCCCAGTCGGCTTCTTCCAGTTGCACGGCCGGGTCGTAGCGATTGTCTTCCAGGTAGTAAGCCGGGGACTGGCCTGCACGCTCTTCGTCATCATCCGGAGAGGCGTCGAAAGAGGCGTCGTAGGAGTACAGACGACCCTCCATCTCCAACACCTGATCGGGTGTGACATTGAGGTCGCTGGCAATGCTCTGGGCTTCGGCAATGGTCAGGCGGCCATGGCCCTTCTTCTTGCTGCGCAGATTGAAGAACAGCTTGCGCTGGGCCTTGGTGGTGGCGACCTTCACGATGCGCCAGTTCTTGATCACGTATTCGTGAATTTCGGCCTTGATCCAGTGCACGGCAAACGACACCAGACGCACACCCATGCGCGGATCAAAACGCTTTACGGCTTTCATCAGGCCGACATTGCCTTCCTGGATCAGGTCGGCCTGGGGCAGGCCATAGCCGCCGTAGCTTTTGGCGATATGCACGACAAAGCGCAAATGAGCCAGCACGAGCTGGCGGGCAGCATCGACGTCTTCTTCTTCGAAATAGCGGGTGGCGAGGGCGCGCTCGTCCTCCACGGACAGCACCGGAACGCTGTTCACATTGGTGATATAGGCACCCAGATTTACCCCGGGGACCGACAAGGCAACCGGCACAAGCGGGCTGTTCATCATGGAGACTCCGTTACAGGGGGTTTTTGACATGGCCTGATATTAGCACCCGGAGGGGGAGAGTGCTAAAGGGGAGTATCCGAGGATTTTGCTTGGGTTTTGTAAACGGCGAAGACCGGGTGGCGCGTTGCCGCCCCGGCCACGAGTCAGGGTTTGTCAGGGTTCCATGGCTTTGAGATGGCGGCTGACGGCCAGCCAGGCACCGGTAATGCCCAGCAGGGTGCTACCGGCCAGCAGGCCCAGAATCGTCAGGGCAGTAAGGCCGCTGAGCTCAAAGTGGCTGCTGTAGAGTCTGGCCAGCTCACTGACGGGGCTGGCCAGCCAGAAAAAGAAGGCTGCCACGGCCAGACAGGCCAGCAGGCCACCGACCAGGCCTATCCACAAGCCGCTGTAGAGAAAGGGGCGGCGTACAAAAGCATCCGTCGCTCCCAGTAGCTTGAGCACCTGGACCTCTTCCTTGCGGGACTCGAAGCCCAGGCGAATGGTGTTGCCGATGACCAGCAGCACGGTAGCGGCCAGCGCTCCAGCCAGTGCCAGCAGGAAGCGCTGGCCCACTTCCAGAATGGCGGCAAGGCGCTGTACCCAGGCCAGATCAATATCCGCGCCTTCCACTTCCGGCAGGCCTGCCAGAGTGTCACGCAGTTTTTTGACGGGCCCGGGCTGGATGTCTGCCGGCTGGATCACGATCACGGCCGGCAGCGGATTGCTGTCCAGCAGGTTCAGTGCCTCGCCGTAACCGGAGAGTTCGCGGAATTCGTCCAGGGCCAGGGCAGGGGTAATCAGTTTTGCGCGTGCCACATCCGCACGTGCCGCCAGCTCCTTTTGCAGTGCGGCCTGTTTGTCGGCAGCGACATCGCTGCGCAGGTAGAGGGAGATCTGCGCCTGCCCGTCCCAGCTTGAGGTCAGGCGTTCGGCATTACCCAGCAAGAGATAGAGCGAGACGGGGACGGCCAGCGCCAGCGCAACGACCAGCAGGGTCATGGTGGTTGCCACCGGCGTGCTGGCAAAACGGCGCAGGCTGTCGCGCGCTTCGCGACCGTGGTGCGCACGCCAGTGCGCCAGAATGCTGGCCGTGGTGGAGCGGGATTTGCTGGCGCCGCTCATGACTGGTCTCCCACGAGACGGCCTTCACGCAAGGTGAGCAGGCGATGGCGGTAACGCGCAATCAATGGCAAGTCATGCGTGGCGATCAGAATGCTCACGCCGACCGAAGAAAGCTCCTCAAAAATATTCATCACACTCGCTGCCAGATCCGGATCTAGATTGCCGGTAGGTTCATCAGCCAGCAGCAGTGCCGGTTTGCTGACCACGGCGCGGGCAATGCCCACCCGTTGCTGCTCGCCACCCGACAGGGTGACGGGGGAAGCCTTGGCACGATGCAACAGACCCACCATGTCGAGTGCGGCATGCACACGACGGGGAATGTCGCGCGCATCAAGGCCGTTGATGATGAGGGGCAGGGCAACATTGTCGTAAACACTGCGGTCATCCAGCAGGTTGTGATCCTGGTACACCATGCCGATGTGCCGGCGTGCATGGGCAATCGCACGGCCTTTCAGCGTACTGTAATCCTGCTGGTTGACTTCGACACGGCCCAAGCTGGCGCGCTCGGTCAGCAAAAGCAGCTTAAGCAGCGTGGATTTGCCGGCGCCCGAATGCCCGGTAAGAAAAGCCATTTCACCGGTCTTGAGTGTAAAGCTGATCTGCTTCAGGGCTTCAAAGCCGGAAGGGTAGGTTTTGCTGACGTTATCAAAAGCAATCATCGGCTTTTATCTTTTGCAGTGAGGTTGTGGTGCTTGCCTTGATGTGCGGTGCATGAAGGCAGCGTCGTGCATCCGGATCTTTAATCATTCCTGATCGAAGAGGGCGCTTACAAATTCACGGGCCTCAAACGGCCGCAGATCATCAATTTTTTCGCCAACGCCAATAAAGCGGATGGGGACTTTGCTGCGGCTGGCGATATTGAACAGGACGCCGCCCTTGGCGGTGCCGTCGAGTTTGGTGATCGTGAGTCCGGTGAGCCCGACGGCCTGGTCAAACTCCTGCACCTGCGACAGGGCGTTCTGGCCGGTGCCGGCATCCACCACCAGCATGATTTCATGCGGCGCGGTCGGGTCAATCTTGCGGATGACGCGCAGCACCTTCTTGAGCTCTTCCATCAAATGCGTTTTGGTATGCAGGCGGCCGGCCGTGTCGGCAATCAGCACGTCGATGTTTTTGGCGCGAGCACTGGAAAAAGCGTCAAAAATGACCGAGGCAGAATCCGCATTGGCGGATTGTGAAACCACGGGAACGTTATTGCGTTCGCCCCATACGGTGAGCTGCTCAACGGCGGCGGCGCGAAAGGTGTCGCCTGCTGCCAGCATCACGCTGCGACCTTCATTCTGGAAACGTTTGGCGAGCTTGCCGATGGTCGTGGTTTTACCCACGCCATTCACACCGACCATGAGGATGACGAAGGGTTTTTGTGCGGGATCAATAAGCAGCGGCGCAACTTGCGGTGCCAGCAGTTCGGCGAGTTCGTGCTGCAACGCCTTGTAGAGCGCATGCGAATGGGTCAATTCGTGTCGGGCGACGCGCTCGGTCAGGGCATCAATGATGCGGCGGGTGGCATCAATGCCGATGTCGGCCACCAGCATTTGGGTTTCGATGTCCTCCAGCAGCTCGTCGTCGATTTCCTTGGCGCCGATCAGCAGAGTGGCCATGCCATTGCTGAACGAGCTGCGCGTGCGAGACAGCCCGGTTTTCATGCGCTGCAAAAAGCTCCCACCTTCTTCGTTCGTGGTATCAGCTTCTGGTGCGGTAGCCGTAACAGGCACAGCAGCAGTAGGCGCTGCCACATGTTCAGCCGCCTTTGTTTCGGGCTCGGCAGGCTTGCGTCCGAACCAGCTTTTCATGGTCTCGCCAAGGCCTTTTTCCGGCACGGCAGCGTCAGGGGACTTATCGGGAGATTTCGAATCAGGCATGAGTCAAAGAGTCAGAAAGCAATAGACAGGAATACAACACAATGAGGCCGGCATGGCTCATGCCGCCAGCTGGCGCGATGCGCTATCCTACCACCTCTTTGCGACGGCCCTGAACCCAGCTGCCGTCGCGGTCTGCAAGATTCTTGCTTGGAGCCGGCATGCGCCTTCGCTGTTTGTATCTGCTTGTCTTGATGGCAGGGCTGTTGCCCTTGCCCGTTGAGGCCAGCGCCCTGACGTCAGAATTTCTTCTTGCTAATGGTCTCAAGCTGGTGGTGCGCGAAGATCATCGCGCACCGACGGTAGTGGTACAAGTCTGGTACAAGGTCGGCTCCAGTTATGAGCCCGACGGCCTGACCGGCATGTCGCATGCCCTTGAGCACATGATGTTCAAGGGCACGCAGGAGGTGCCGGATGGCGAGTTCTCGCGCATCGTCGCGCTCTACGGCGGTGAGGACAATGCGTTCACTACCGACGATTACACCGGCTACTATCAGGTCTATACCGCCGACAAGCTGCCTTTGGCGCTGGAGCTGGAGGCAGACCGTATGCACGGTCTCGTGCTCCGGCCGGAAGACTTCACCCAGGAAATCCGCGTGGTCATGGAAGAGAGGCGCCTGCGCACCGATGACAACCCGCAGGCGCTGGCCATGGAGCGCTTCATGACGCTGGCCTGGCTGACCAGCCCGAGCCGCGTCCCCACAGTGGGCTGGATGCGGGACCTGCAGAACATGAAGGTGGAGGACCTGCGGCACTGGTATGAAACCTGGTACACCCCCAACAATGCCACGCTGATTGTGGCCGGTGATGTTGATCCCCTGCAGGTCAAAAAACTGGCGGATCAGTATTTTGCCGCCATTCCCTCCCGGCCCCTGCCCTCGGTACAGCTGCCGCGCGAGCTGCCCGAGCCCGGCGAGCGCAGCATGACGCTGAATTTGCCCGGCAAGGTCCCCGCTCTGTATATCGGCTTTAACGTGCCTTCACTGCAGACCGGCCAGTCGGGTGAGGCAGAGGCACTGCGCATGTTGCTGGGCGTGCTCGATGAAGGTATTAGTGCGCGCCTGGAAACGCGCCTGGTTCGCGAGCAGCAAGTGGCGACTGCGGTGGCATCCGGCTATGACGCATTTGCGCGTGGCGATTCGCTCTTCATGATTCGTGCCGTTCCTGCGCCAGGGCGCACGCTTGCCGAACTGGAGGCCGCCGTACTGGCCGAGCTGGAGAAATTGAAAACGGAGAAAATCGAGGCGAATGAGCTGAAGCGGGTGTATGCGGGATTCCTGTCGGGCGACGTGTTCGAGCGTGATTCCGTGCAAGAGCAGGCCAGCAGTATTGGCCGTCTGGAAAGTGTCGGGTTGTCGTGGAAAACATCCGATACCTGGCCAGCCTCCTTACAGGCAGCAACACCGGATGCGGTTCAGGCGGCAGCCGTTAAGTATCTGGTACCGGCACGTCGCACGGTATTGCGACTGGTGCCCACGGAGATAAAGCCATGAAAATGCTTTCCGGTTTTTTCCTGGTGCTGGGATTGTCAGGTGCTGTGCAGGCGGGTC
>Ga0073914_10000001_pt1 | contig 100694 bp, 98 predicted proteins | sample GWRWT4_30Apr14_FD_71481 | JGI IMG/M metagenome (GOLD analysis project Ga0073914, IMG submission 71481) | Sand microcosm microbial communities from a hyporheic zone in Columbia River, Washington, USA - GW-RW T4_30-Apr-14 | ecosystem: Engineered > Artificial ecosystem > Sand microcosm >... | reverse complement strand
TCATTATTCCCCCAAAACACACTGCCTATAGAAAAAAGTACCTACCGCGATGGCGTCTACCGCGTCAGGCCCTATAGCATCAATATCTAACTCTAACGATAGTAGTGGATGCTTACGAATAGCACGCCGCATATCTTCCTTATCCTTAGAGCGCCCGTCTACACCTACTGCTACCTTTACCCGCGCTGGATCAATCACGTGCAAAGGCATATACGGATTATAGTCATGTAACGCGTGTCTTAATACTGAGAGTATCTCGATTCCTGATCCATAGGCAGTAACGGTCTTACGCGCCATGTAGGGTCCCTCACTGCCTACTATCGTAGGGTTCCATGCGTAGAGATACTTAGTCACCGCTTTACGGATAGCATGCATTTTAGCTAATCGATCCCCACGCGTAGCAACTAGCTCAGTGTAGTACCGACTTACCAAAATATCACTACGAATAGTGGTAGCATCTACGATTCGTAGCTGTTTACACCCGTAATCGTACTCAGACACGCTTATACCTAATTTATCCGTGCCCTGATCGATTCCAACGATCCTTAACGGCACGCTATCAGTATCGTAGTACATATCTACCTCTTTAGGCTAACTGCACGCCAAACAGCGGCTCTGTGGCTCCTAGCTCAAATCCGAAATCAAAGCCAGCATTAGTCGTAGCGACTGGGTAATAGACCGAAGCGATCATATTTACCTGTACGCCTACGGACTCACTATAGGTACCCGATGCTACGGCTACTGGAGTTTGAGTGCCTGAGTCAGGATAACGCTCTAAGACATCTTTATCCACGCCTGTACAGAACCCAATCTCAGACACGATAGCGAAGTTCTCATCCCCGTAGAGTCGAGCGCAGGCATCTTTCAGTGCAGCCGTCTCAGTATCCGTAAAAGCAATAGTCAACGGACTAGAAATATTTAGGTAACTACCATCGTTACCAATACCAATAGCTGGGATAGGCGGGCGAAGATTATTAATCGTAGGTGTAAAGGCTGTCGTAACCGGCGTATCATCAACTATTGTAGTCAGCATCAGTGAAGGCGCTACGCCACTAATATCAAATACACGCGCATAATAAGCGGCGTATAGCACACCGTCTATTAACATCGTTTTACGTAAACGATATATCTGACGTTCTACTACCGTAAGGTCATTAGTCACTGGCCTTACTACGAACGGGATTAAACCGTAGATACCACTATCCGTAGCTTTGTGTGGAACTTCTGTAGTATACGGCACACTAACGCCTGTCACGAAACGATGACCTTTATTACCGATTACCATTAAGCGCAGACTTAGACTGCTAACGTCATTAACTGGATCGTACGGATCGACTACCTCCATCCCTTGTGTAATCACCGTGGGCTGAAACGGCACCACTAATGGATCAGTCAGCGTTTCGTTAATCGTAGAGTTAGGTAATAGATAGTGTGGTGATCCGATGTATTTCGCGGTTTGCACGGCTGAACCATACGCGGTACGTGTAACTAATTGCATAATAGAAATCCTTGGGTAAAAGTAAGTATGTACATGGTATAATATTACGTCATAATAAAAGACTAGAGTAGAGAGCCTATAGGCTCTCTACTCTAGCATAACGTCAATCCATGTACGGCACGTATTTAGCACGCCGTGGTTGTAAATCCATAATCTGCTTAGGGTATTCACGGTTAATCGCGTAGAACGACTTACCATAGCCCTTTACGACTGTCTTAGACTTATAGGAGGTTAGTTCTATATGTCCAAACCATCTAGTGGGATCACATTTAGCTGTACGACTACACAGTGTACGATCCTTTAATAGGCCGCCTAGGCCGCCGTTGTAAGCGCTAAAGGTCATTGCTAACCTATCGTTTACAGTAGCGGCCCACCTAAGTCGATTAAAGTCATTGCGATCTTTAATGACGATAGCCCGTAACTGCATACGCGGATCGAATCGATTATCCCACTGCCAATGACTTAATGACTTATCGGAAGCCTTAACCTCCTCGAATACATTAAACCGTTTGGTTATGGTAATCTGACCCAACCCGAATCCGTACTCACGATCCGTTTTAAGCTCAGCCCGTGTGTTCCAACATCGCTTAGACTTAATCGATACGCACGACTCTGTCTCTACCTGCGCAGCTAACATAGATGAGGTGGGTAACACTGGCCAGTGCGTAGCAATCTCTTCCTTAAGGATTGGCATGTATTGCAGCGCCAAAGGCGGTATATAAACCGGTTTAGTAATCGAGGCACCGAACGCCCCACCGATTAATATCATTGATAGATATAGGACTAGTCCTATAAACAATACTATATTGAAAAGGGTACGCATAACGTCCCTCCTTATTTAGCCCAGATAGCCAACGTATAGAGCAGCATACACAACACGATAGAGACCGATAAAAACACGGTAGCAGCGCCCGTGGGTGTCTTAAGTGCCTCGTTTGCATATAGCCGCATATCTACGTAAGGGAAATAGATCTTACGGGTAATGTGCGAGACACCGGCCAGGAATATCGTGACTGATGTAAAATACATAATCGTATTAGACTGTGGCCAGTCGTGCGGGTTAGCGTACATATACATCAACGCCGGGATGATTAAACACAGTAACCGTAGGTCGCCGATGAAAAACTTCAGGAGTTGGATAGCCTGTGTAATAATAGGCCAGGTATTAAGTTTCATAGTTCCTCGTGAGGGCGGGTACCCGCCCTAGTGATTAGATTAGGCTTCCTTTAGCGATATTCTAAAGTTACCGAAGTTTAGATTACAGTTTACAGTGGTACGGAAAACTAAATGTACACTGTCTTCTGGGGCCAGTAGTATCGGGATAACAATCCCATCACTATAGGGTTCGTTAGCGGTACCTAGTGCTGTTTGTACACTACCGTGATTAACGTTCAGGGCGTTATGTCGAACATCCATAGTCAACCCGACTGATGCCGTGTTAGCTGCTACCGTATATTTCACGAATAACTCAAATACCTTGGATGTTTTGCCATTGTATTTAAGAGTATTAGCGGGGTATCCTAAGATTTCAAATTCACGTAACATGATGGGATCTAAGAACGCATATACCTGTGCGGAAGGATCTAGTCCAATATAATACCCACCGCTACCATCTACATACGCGTAACTATGGCTGCCTTCAATACGGATAGATTCATCGGTATGGTGGTCATATACATTACCACCGCTGGCAAATAACTCATAACGCCCATTGTTGTTACTACCTACGAACTGCACCGAAACGTTGTTAACGGAAATCTGTCCAGGCGGATAAGTACCAACATATCCGGCTGTACCCGTTTTGTATTTGCCTAGGTCAAAAACACAGCTACGCAACGCGACGGCTTCTGAGTACAGCACGGTTACGTTGTCTATAGTGCATAGACTATTGGGCATCTGTTCTAGGCCAAATGGGTTCGTAACAGGCTTGATGTCTATACTAAGCACCTGTACGCCTGTATTGACTTTTGCGAAAACCCCATCAATTATCACGCGGCCACGTACATCGATAACACCCATTGCATCGATAAACCCACCACCGGTGCTTAGGAACACTACGTTTCTGAGTTCTACGTTGTGCTGAGCCTGATACCCTAGTATATCCCGTGCCATGATGACTTTATTGGAATACACTGTGGATCCTTTTAGAATCAAACTGCCAAACACATTTATCGCTGGGATGCCAGGGTTAGTGGTAGCAATGTCTACTCCGGTAATATCCAAAGTAGGATTGTATATAGGCGGCGGGTAGATACCTTGGAACACGACACCAGTCGAAGTCAGTTTAGAGCCAGGTAAGCCAATGAACTTAATAGGCTTACCGTTGGTGTTATCGTAGACGTTTATCGATACGTCACCGAGATCTACATCACCCACCACGAAATACATGTACTGGGTACTGATGTTAAGTTCCGTGATACTACCGCCATTAAATCCTCCCACGCGTATTAAGTCATTTACAGACTCTACTACCACGTAGTTAATACCGTAGGTAAACGGTATCCGTGGCGCTGCATCGGTATAGGTAATATAAACAGCTGCTGGGTCACTGAGTCCAGCCGTATTAGGCGCGATACCGCTGTGCTCCATGATAATAGTAAACGCCGAGTTGCCATCGTAGGCCTGCGGGTATACACCACCGTGGATATTTAGCTTACCAAACCGAGCTTTCGCAATTATTACAGAGTGACCGAACTGAGACTGATTAATCGCGTATGCGTTGATCATCCAGTGACCGTCATTATCAATAACTACTGTACCGCCTTGCTCGATACCAATATCGGCACTAGTAGAGACCAAAACTGAATTAGTACCAATGATTAGATTTTCCTCCGAGGTTACCCCGTTTGGACTAATTACTCCTGTAAATATATCAAACATTGGCTGCTGACCGCCTAAGCTATCTACTAACGTACCTGAGTACCCCGAAAAATCCTCTAACCGTAACCCATCGCAGGCAAAATAAAGAGTGATCCGTGGGTTATAGGGTAGTGCTACTACTGACGACGTAAACACGGAATAGCACGATAACGTGATGTTGTTAGCCAGTAACGCGTAGAGCTTAAACGTAGTAGGTGAGCTGTTATTAACGGCCGCTTGCTCAACGCCTCTAAATATAACATTAACCCGGTCATCTAGCACAATGCGTTTACGTAAATACTTAGGTAAGCCTACTGCATACGTATAGGCGAGATCAAACGTATCGAACACTGTAGGGCCGCTAGGGATAGGGATTTCTTGGCTCTGCACTGGATCTGCCCGTACGTAAATAACGATCTCACCCATTGTGCTATTTTTCGCAGCGGCAGCTACAGCTTGAGTTAAGGTAGTTAACTGCGTTTGGCTAGCGACTAAAGCCGCGTTAATACCAACAAGATCATCCATAGCTAGTAGTGGCGTAAAGTCTTCGCTACCCGTGGTCACTGAATCTACGATACATTTAGTACCGTGACTCACTGTATGTCCGTAAGGAGCTACTGGAAACCCAGCCGTATAACCTGGATCAATCATTGCTCTTAAGCCACGGCCTACAGCTGCACCTGCCGGAAACGTAGCCTGTGTAACAACGGTACTAGTGGGTGTGGTGATCGGGTTAGGGAACAACCCAGCCCACGTACCGTTGGTACCCGCGTGTGCAGTACCGTACGTGGTACCGGTAACGTCGTATGACGGTGGCGCTGCTGTAATTGTAGGGGTGATACTAATAACAGGATATCCCTGCCCAAAGTCTAAACCTATGATAAAATAAAACAGCGTAGTATCAGCTGGTAATACGGGGTTATTGGTGATTGCAGCTGCATCAATAACATCGTAAGTCGTCCCATTAGGGGCTACATTAATATTCGCTACGGATATACGATCAGACTCGCGGCCTAATGCCATAATAACTTTAGAACCTAAATCTAACGGTGAGATAAATGGCTGGTTCTTAAGCACCAGCATGCCATCGGCACCCTGAAACAGTGGATTAATATCGTTAGGGATAACCCAACTAATATTCGTTTGTTTTTGGACGCCGTACATCGTTACCATCGATGACAGATTTGCATGCGTAATAGTTGGTATCGTACCTTGTCCAAATTGAGCTAATAAGCTATTTAATACATCTGTAGGCGTAGCGGTTGGATCTGCTAACATAAAGCCTAAGAGAAACGGAGCATATGTTGGCGCTACGCTGCTGATCTCGTAACCTATATGGATTGCCGTGCCTACAGTTAGTTTAGATAAATCAATGTTGGTTTTAACAGCACCACCCCATAACACAGGCTGCGATCCCATAAATACCGGAGCCCCTGTGTAGTCTACTGATAGGGCGCCGGTATTAGACACAGTCATGTGGTCGTTACTTACTATCGCGAGCGTAGCTACGTCAGTAGCGACAGAAGGTGTTACGTCCCAGTCTGTAAACTTAGTGGGTAATGCGCCGAGCGCTAGCTTTTTAGATACCTTTAAAGGATCTCCATCCGGTAACGCGGCTAATAACGGATCTGATACCGTTATCTCTAGGCTGTCTTTATAGTCGGCTGCTGTAAGACCGCCTGTTTTAACGAATTGTAAAGGCATGGTACTACTCCGCGATATCTCTATCGTCTAGTAAAATAAAATCGTTATCCAACATCTGCATTGAACCATCATCTAAGCACATTACGTAATGTGTATAGTCTACGGGGATAGTCCCTACCGCAACATCTAACGTACCTATCCAGCCTATACTGCCGGGAGCAATCTTAATGTTATACGTGCCTGCTGTAACTGGCTCTAGTAATACGTCTTCAGGTACCAGCTTAATGTGATACTGTAACTCCAACGCTTCTAATAAGCCGTGGCTATCCGTAGGTAGCGTAACTGTTAATGGTAATACGATTCCTAGGCCGATCAGTAGTTGGGGGTTTAGTCGATTATAATAAATGGTTCGACTAGCGGTTAGTTTCGGATTTAGGGCAGTAACCGTAATACGCGTATTACGGCTGTTGGCTATGCTAACGACGGGTGCGCCTAGTTGCACGTCAGCTGCTGTAATCGGATGTTTAGGATGTTTATCTAGGGCTGCTATAAATCGCTCTCTAGCGCTGAGTCTAAAATCAATAGTCATAGCTATCCTCATAGTAGCCAGTGTCCGTAACGGACACTGGCTACGGGTTATGGGTTAGTTACCCGCGTGCAACAGGCCATAACTGACCTATTAGCGAGTCTTTAGTCGGCACCCGTGGCGTCTGGATAACAGACTGTCTGACCACGTATCCTTTTAGCGTAAAATTACCGTACGCTGCGCCGTGCTTAACACGCATGCCCGGGATGCGGCATCCGTCGTGTTGTCAGGGATGAGTGAACTAATAACTTTAGACATGATTATTCTTGACCTCTAGGATACAGCTGGCCTTGAGTAAGGATAGTACGATCTACTGGTAACACTTTGTTCCAGATGTTCGCACGCTTAAGGTGTAGGAACGGGTTAACCGGCGTAGCGGCTACCCAGGCCAGTGTATGCCTAGTAAAGCCAAACGGATTACTAGGCATCCACTGTACAACTGTTGGCGTGGGCATTTAGCGGCTCCTTAATCCCAGCGTAACATAATAGAGCTATAGGCACTACCGCGCTGGTCGTAGTTCTGTCCGGCTGCACCTAAACCTATAAAGTTAGCCGAATCAAACAACGAGGTAATGACCGAGGCTAATGCGCAATCAGCACGGGCACCTACCAGCACCATACGCGGAATCCAATACGTACCGCCTGGGCTAATACACGCTACTGGGAAATACGGCGTGATGGTCGCGTTAGCTAAACTGATGTCAGAGGATAGATTTAATGGCACGCAGCCAATACCACCTGCGATGTTATTATAGGTGCCTAATGTATAATCGTAGAAACGATTAGTCCATGATCCACCGAATGTAGTTTTATACCCAACATAGAACGCATCGCCAATAATATTACCTACTGCATCGCGGGCGCGCTCTAATAATAACACCGAGCCACCTGAACTAATGGAGGGTGCAATAACTAAGCCTAACCCGCTATTCGCGCCATTAGTAGCGTAGGAGTTAGCCGGCGTAACGTTGAACGCTGCTCCACAGATTTCAGTAGGGCCAAACACGATCGACGACATTGTACCAGCGCCGTCTACAGCTTTAGCAATCGTTAGTCGTAGACCATAGGAGTTACTAGACTGATTACTGGTACCGTATTCAAACTTAAGGTATAGCGGATGCGTAGCATGTAGCGAATCGTTGACATGGTATACTTCGAACCCACGGTAGCTACCTACAGCCGTCGGTGCCACCACCGTGTTCCAATCGATATCAGCCGACGTAGTAACGCGGGTCATCGTAGCGGCTAATGCCGCGCCTAATGCCTGACCTGTCGCTTTAAAATTAGCTAATAACGTAGGATCTAAAATAGTTGCAAAGATTTGGGTAGTCATGATGTTGTTTATACTCCGGTTTTAACAAAGGTAAGGCTGAAATGAGGATTAGCCTCATTAGCGGTATGGGCTACTAAACTATATGGGATACTGGCTGTAGCTGCAAACCCGTCTACTAGCGGGGTTAAATCAGCAGCCATTAAACCAGGGGCTGACACGAACTCAAACATAAGGCCACTGCCTTCGGGTACGGCTACGCCTACGCCGCGGGCTAAATCAGCATCGCGTTTAGCCGCGTTGGTATAGATACGTAAACGCATCACTGAGAACATTTCTACCTGTAATATGCGGTATTGCGGTGACATTACAACATTACCTGTCCAGCTATCACCCGCTGGGATAGCGGCGTCAACGTTGATCGTTACGGTTTGACGGGTAAAGGTATCTAATACGTGTTGTTGCGTAACGTAGAAATTACTATTACCTTCTGGTAACGCATCAGTGGTGGTGAGACTAATACTACCCACATCTACCCATACAGCGTCGTTATCATCCCAGATTGCAGCACGTGCATTCTCGCCGTTGCCCGCGTCCACGGTCGCGTAGTCGCCTACATTACCTGCTGGTATAGCGGTAGCTAATGCAGGAAGGTCTACATACGCGCCACGGTAATGGTCGTTATAGGCACTTGTGTCTAACTTACCGTCTATAACGTTGTTCATGGTGGTAAGGATACTGTTTATCCAACCTACCGTGACGATAACATCACTATCCGGTTCATTACCAGGATCGGGTGCTGTGGCTGTGCCAGTTAACTGTGCGTTAGCTAATAGCCAGTTACGTAAAGCTTCTAGCTCTAGTTTGAAATCGCCTAAGGTAGCGCCATCATGCGCTACGGGTAAATGTAAAATCAATAGGTCTGTTAATGCTAGCGGAAACGTGGCAGCCGTCAACTGTGGTACGGTACGCGTTTGGGCTATAGGAATAGTATCGGTCATGGTAACCTCGAAGGTAAGTTAGGGGTAGCACATATGATCAGTTATACACTGATGCTGCCTGGGGTAATGGCTAAATATAGACCGTCTACCTGGTATAAGTACTCATTTAGCGTACGTAAGATGATCGGCTTATTGAAGTCATAAGTACCGATAAAACCGAAACTGCCGGCCGCTGCCGTAATCGTATTATCATTATCCGCTAATAGCTCTAATACAATATCTTCCGTAGTCAGGTAAATACCGTACTGGTCGCGTATTAACGGTAATACCTCATGTGTAGTCGTTAGACCTAGGAGTATCTCTTTTGGGATATTCAGTGGAGACAACACATCGTTAAGACTCAGTCGTGTGATATAGGCAACGAATGAATTAACTAAAACCGCAGTCTTATATACTTTCACAGGTATACGCGTGTTGCGGTTATAAGCCTCACTAACCTCAGGTGGATAGAGTATAATGTCGTTGGTTGCTAACTCAGCCTGCATCTCCGAGCCGATAATTTCATTGATTAGCCGCGTGCGTGACGTTAGCGTGAAATCAGGATCCATAAAAACCTCATTATAAAACAACGGGGATAGTAGTAACCGGTATAACAGTGAGAGCCGTTCTAAAACTTAGCCCGCGAATCTGTAACAAATTAAAGGGGATCCGTAATCTAGATCGGGCTTTAGTCGTTATGTTATCTGGTCGTATCGTTTTCGTGTTCAGCAACAGTGTGTCAGACTGGTTAATAGAATACACAAACTGTACGTTATAGCTACTGAACTGACGCATAATCTCAATGACTGCTTGCTGTAAGGCTGCTTTCGATTGGACTGAGCTCACGGCATTACCCGTTGCCTGACGCACGAGCTCTAAGCCTAACGCAATGAGATCGTCACTAGTTAATGTATCTACCACGTACCCATTACTACTTAACCACTGGCTGTATAGCGTGTTGGTCGGTAATAACGCGCAGGGTAACTCATAATGATAGAGCCTAGACATAGTGAACTCTAACTGCCCACGGGCGGTAGCGAACGGCTCGTCTGCTAATACGTAATACTGACGCATCAGCTCACGCTGTATAGATTGCGCGTAGCGATAGAAACCATCGGTAGATCCTATTATGTCGGTTTCTATCGACGGGAACCCGCTACCCTTTAACGTAGTTAATGTCGCATCCGTAATCCGTTTAGGCTCAATGGTTTGTTTGAGCTCTGCTAACGTAGGTTGAACTGCACGTGGGATGTTATGCGTTACTAAAGTGGGCACATAGTCAGGTACTGTGTTGGTATAGCCTTTGTTTAAACAGTAGATAGCGAGTATTAGTGCGTTTAATGGCGACAACAACAGCCTATCGGCAGTGACCGGATTAGTAACAAAAATATTAGCACGGTATGTACCCAGTGATGCTTTATAAATCCATAGGTTCATTAAGACTGGCGCTAGCGGAAACGGTAGCTGATCCGTAGGGTCGATCATATCCGACTCTATTAACTTAGTTGGGACTTCGTTGTCCCAAGCAATCTGGGTACGTGCATTAATCGTAAGCGCCTGCTGATCTATAGCCCGGGCGTTCTCACGGGCTAAGTCTTGTTCTCGACCTAATACTTGTGCTATGGTCATCTGTTTATAAATGGAGCCCGTATGAATAAAGTTAATGACCTCTCGCTGCGCTATGGTATCCGGTAGTATATTTTCAGGTTGCTGTGATAAATTATGACGTAGCTTATATCCAGCTAACGGTACGTTAGACGGTGTCGCTAGGTTATCTACCATGGATTGAAATACCTGCTGTTTACCGGCGTTAGATTCAATCCAACACACATTACGGTATAGGTAAAGCAGCTGCTTTAAAGGGAGCGCATCTACGTACCGGCCTAAGAACCCGTGGCTATCTAAGAACTCGCGTATATGGAAACGATGAGCCTCAGCGGTATGGCAGTTAGCTAACCGTAAGTTTAAGAGTTGCTTAGGGATATTAAGGTATAGGATCCCTAGCATCGAGGCTAAGTACATATCGTCGTATTTGATATTCGGGGCACTGTAATCACGGTTATGCCATCTAACCAAGAAACCTTTAATCCATTGCTCTAGTTTAGGAATAATGGATAACTCATGTGCCTCTATCAGATTTAAATCCAAGTATCCTGCATCTGTACGTTTTACATAAACTACTCGGGTACCTAAACTGTCGATGACTGTACTGCGGTGATACCCGCCGCAGTACAGTATATCACCGTCTTCAGCTGCAACGGATATCGCTGTATCTACCGGATTTAAGATACCGAGTATCAACGATTCGTGGTCAGGGTATCGTGTCAGTAATTCATTATAGTAATCCGTCCCGTACCGGTATTCATTAGCGAGGCTAACGTCACCAGTCACTGGATCTATTTGTGCTTTAGTAAAATTAGCATCCACAGGACCCGTATTAGAGGATACCTTAATCTGCATAAATTCACTCGCACCTTTATTAAGTGCGTAGATATCATCTAGATCTGACTCGTGATACTCACCCGCCATATTAAGGAAATATTTCCATGTAGTCATGTCGTAAGGATTAACCGTGTAGCCTTTCGCAATTAAAATATGATTCATTATAATCGCTGCTTCTAGATGACGAACCACTAATGTTTTAGCGGTAGTAAATATATCGTTTCGATATAATCGATAAGCAGTAGATATCATGTGTATTCCTCTGTATGCTAAGGAGCATCTAAATTGAATAAGAAACCATTTGGTCAGTCCATGGGGCCGCTACCTACCGCTATCGGTAATGCTCATCCCCGGTTGCCTGCGTTTAAACATAACGCAGTGAACGAATCCATTAATTCTAAGTTAGTGTCATCGGTTATCCCGACGTCGCGCGCACGTGATGGTAAAATGCAACCACCCTCGATGCTAGCGCAGCACGTAGTCAATAAAACAGCTGCTAACATTATTGATAATGAAAACATGTTACAGTTATTACCTGACATGGAATTAGCCATGCAGGTTTTAATTAGTAGTATCCTATCGCCCAATAACTTGATGTCATGTGAACTAGCCTTTACTAGTACAGCAGATGATCTAGGCGATGCCAAGGCACATTTGTTAGAAACGATTCGCGCCTACTTTATAGACACCTATAAAATAAATTCATTTCTACCAGAAATGCTAGAAGATATTTTATTTAAGAAAGGCAGCTACCCGCTAGCGGTATTACCGGAGTCCAGTATTGACGAGGCTATTAATGGTCAGTCACGTATGACTACGGAATCATTTAAACTGGATATTAAAGATAACAAATTAACCAGTATGGGTATTTTGGCTAATCAAGCATCCTCTGACACGTTCTATGGCTTTGGTATGGAGTCTATCGGAGAGCATCAAGCTACCTATGATCCGGTCACTAGAGTAGGTTCGGAAACTGTCATCATCACTGATAACATCAATCTGCTCAAGTTCCCAAAAGCACATGACAAAATGGTTTATGATCGGGTACAGGCAGCCTATAGCCGCCGTGAGATGGGGTTAGAAGCACGCGGTGACCAAATGATGACTGATGGCTCTACAGCTAGTCTCTATCAGTATAAAGCATTTGGCTATACGCCTGTAGTAGCGATGCGTACATTAGCAGAACTCGAAAAACCCACGGTAGGTCATCCGTTGGTGTTGTTGTTTCCTGCTGAGTCGATTATCCCGGTACACGTACCGTCAGAACCTAGACACCATATCGGTTATTACGTAGCGGTTGATCGACACGGTAATCCGATCCGTGCGAATATCAGTGCCGATTATTTTGCTGATTTCTCACAGAACACTGACATGTTAAAGGATATGTCCACGCAGTTATTAGCTCAGACTCGTCGAGCTTCTGAAGGTCGTGCCGATAACATGGAATTAATGATTAACGAGACCATGGTAATGTACGCTGAGGTCATGGAGCGTGAGTTAAGATCGCGGTTAGTGAATGGTCTATATGGCGAGAACGTAGAGGTATCTAAACCTACTGAGATTTACCGGATCATGTTTGCTCGTGCTTGCGCTAAGATGCAAACTCAGTTACTGTTTATCCCTACACAGTTAATGACCTATATGGCATTTGATTATAACCATTACGGCGTAGGTAAGTCGCTTTTAGAAACGACTAAGATCTTAGGCTCTATTCGTGCAATGATGTTGTTCGCTAATACCATGGCAGCCATTAAGAACTCGACTAACCACGTGGAGTTAACGATTGACCTAGATCCAGAAGATCCAGATCCATCGCGTACAGTCGAGGTATTAGTACATGAGTTTGCTAAGGCACGTCAGTCAGCTTATCCTATTGGTGCGTCTAATCCGCTGGATATCGTTAACTATATCCAGAACGCCGGTATCGGGGTTACGACCCAGGGTAATCCTAACTACCCTGAAACCAAACTATCGGTAGAGGACAGACAGTCTAACCGTGCAGTGATTGATACTGAGCTGGACGAGACCTTAAAGAAACGACATTTAATGGCTATTGGTATTGCTCCCGAGACTGTAGATCTATCAATGAACGTTGACTTCGCTCAGTCCGTCATTAACTCGAATATATTGTTAGCTAAGCGTGCTTTAGTGTATCAGAAAATGTTTACCAAACACCTGTCTGATTTTATACACAAATTCACGCAGAACTCAGCCGTATTAATGGATAGACTCCGCGCTACTGTAGAAGCTAACAAAGCGAGTATGCAACTGCCTAAGGATAGCAAATTAGGCGTGGATGCTATCGTGTTGTATTTCTTAAGGACAGTTGAAACTAATTTACCTGAGCCTGACTTAAGTCGCATCGAAATGCAGAAAACTGCCTATGATGCCTATAGCGAAGCATTGGATGCCGTGTTACCTGCATTCGTTAGCAGTGAGTTATTCGACAGTAGTGTGTTTGGTGAACTAAGCTCTAGTGTGGATATGACGATTGCTATTATTAAAGCACATTACCAACGGCGCTGGATGCAGAACAACGATATGTTGCCAGAAGTGTTTGAGATCCTAGAGCAAGACAAAGATGGCAAACCTACGTTTGATCTGCTGAAGAACCACGAAGCCTATATGGACAACATCGGTAAAGCTTTAGTAGACTTTATGAAACACGCATTACCGGCAGTAGTACGTCGCGATGCTGCGTTAAATAAAGTTAAGGAAGCTACAGGCGTTACTGAAGAGGCACCGCCTGTTGAAACACCACCCGATGACGGTGGGGGTGGTGATGGTACGGGTGGTGGTGAAAGTGATGATTTCGACTTTGGTGATACTGGTGGTGGGGAGGATGATATAACTGAGGAGGAACCCGTAGTTGTGGAGCCGGAGGCTGAGGAAGCACCTAAGGACGAAAAGCCAGCTAAAGAGGAGCCGGAGGATAAATCTAAGGAAGAGCCCGCTAAGGAAGAACCTGAGGATAAGGACGCTAAGGACGATACCAAAAAAGAACAGTAATAGGTTAGTACCCCACTCCCTAACGGGAGTGGAGTACTATGCCATTATGCCTGAGCTAGCTCTAAGATAGCAGCCGTAGGCGTTGTAAACGTCCATGGCTCTTCTTTGCCGTTAAGCACGAACGCAGCTTGATGACTGCTAGTAGGCAAACAATGCTTAGCAGCAATTTGCTCAACCTCAGCGCGTGTGCGTTCACCCACTGGCACAGTGAGCCATGTATAGCCGCTGCGCGTGGTTACTACTTTAAACTGCTTTAACGCTTCTTCTAATACGCTAATATCTTGATAGACCATAACAATGATTGAATTTGACATGATTGTAACTCCAGCCCAGTTAAAGTGAGGTGAGGGAAGATGGGCTTAGTTCTTCTCTCACTTAGGTAATATGTATCTGAGATTAATTGGAGTCTCAGATATTAGGTAGCCCTAGATATGCTTTCAGCTCCGCTAGGGTGCGGCGGCGTACCCCTACGTTAAGTTCTTTACCATCGATACCATAGATGTCGTTTAGGCAGTCGTTAACGAAACGATTGTCCTTATAGACGATATAGCTGCCACGCACCGAAGTAGATGTTAACGCGTACATACACGCATATACATCTTCATGGTCTATCAGCATATCAGCGGTATTAATAATGCCGCGCTTAGTAAAATAGCATAGCTGTAGATAAGCTGACTGGTATCGTTTCCGCAACGTAGCGATATTAGATACGCGCACATTACCTAACGGATACGGTAGGTCAGCAATCACTGCTTCATACGACAACATACCTGGATACATCAGCAGAGTTAATGGCTTATAGAAACAGTCATGCGATTCGGCCGATAGTGGCGGGCGTAAATGCGCTAAATGCGGATATAGCCAAAGATGTAGCTGTTCGGCCGTATCCCAATGCAGTTCTTGACCTTGGTATAGTCCGTGGGCATAACTACGGATACCGGTGTTTGCTAATATGGCTAACCCTGTATCGTATAGCACGGAGATATAGGGCGTAGGCGCAGACCGTAGAGCGCCTGGGTAGGCTACCGAGGCTTGCATATGAGTGGCCAGTATATTGGTTTGCTGTAACACGATACGTGGCCAATCTGCGGATTGTAACAAGAACAGTTGTGCTTTAGTGTAAGGCTTAGACATGATTGATTCCAGTGGGTTTATAATGAGGGCATAGTGCCAGTGCTCCTAGGAGCACTGGCGTACGGTGGACTATCTAACGTAGTCAATTTGGTTAATGGTCTTTACACGCATCCCAGAAATACGGGCTGTACGCTTTAATAAGCGTTGTTGTTTATTAGGCGTTACTTCTTTAAAGTAAAGCGGTGCCTTAAAATAAACCACGGACAGCTTAGACCCTTTGCCTAATTCTACGCGAATCAATACGTCTCTTAACTCACGATGTCTATAAGTAGCTATAGCCTCCGTATTTAAGTAGATGACTGGTCCGTTGATTAACTCAAACTCGTCCAATAGCGCTACGATGTGTTGGCGATACGCCACTACAGCCAACGCCAATAGTAATACAACGGTTACTATGTCCATGTGTAGCTCCTTTGCTAATGCTCTAACATAAATGATAATAGTCGTGTTATATAATAACCTAACACATCGGTAAAAGTATCAGTGCCTGAATTATAGGTTACCCAGATAATCCAGACTAGCGTTAATATTAAAATCCATACGGTGGGTAGTATTACCCACCGTATTAAAAACATCCACGCGCGATACTGCGCTTCGATATATGACCGCATCATGACTTACACCTCGGTATTTTGGATTATGCGTCTATAATCCGGGTATTGTTTTGGCCTGTTCAGACGATAATATATCGTTGTAGACGATACGTTAAGGGCTCTGGCGGCGTCACAGCCACTTAGATAGATATCCTCGCCTATCTGAATTGGCTTTAAAGTCGCCTCTGTAGCTATGCGCTGCGCAACTGCTATAGTGCGTTTACCGTCCGGCGTAGTGTACCGTAGCTTATTACTATCTCCTATTTTTACCCTATGCTCCGGTGTAAGTGTTTTACCAATATTGGCTAAACGTAATTTCTCACGAGTCTCAGAAGTAACTACATTGCCTAGATTTAACTTCCGTAGGTGTGCTCGCCTCTCCTGTGTAACCGGCAATCCGTAACTAGATTTAGTAACGTCCTTAATAGCGATATTACAAAGTAATGGATCATCTACGTGTTTGTCTACAACACATTGCTCTAGTTTAGCTGCTTCACTTATGCCCACGCACCGAGATACCTCAATTTGAAGTTTATCTCCTAAAACATATACTTCCAATAGCTTACGATTAGTATGTGTTCTATATTTAAGCGTGGTAATATGCTGCGATACACGCCTAGGTAAATTGTCAGTACTGCCTACGTAAAAACGACCAGTGGGGAGGTGCGTTAATATATAACACCCCGCCACATCTTTGAATGGATTTATAAATCTACCGCCTTTTGAAAACGGTACGTATAATTCCCATTTCATATTTCCACCTTATTAACATTTGGCTAAGGTAACCCCCGTTTGCGCCTGATATTTTCCGTCACGGTCAGCGTAGGTAACCGTTGGAGGTTCGCCACGCATAAATACCAACTGTGCAATACCCATACCGGCGTATACTTTAACAGGGCGTGTGTTTCCATTATGCATTTCGACCACCAAACTACCACACCATCCCGGTTCGAGCGGGGTAACCAGTACGTTTATTCCCAAACGGGCATACGTGGACTTACCCATACACACGGCTAGTACATCATTCGGCATATTAAAATATTCCAAGGTATGTCCCAATAATATACCGCCTGGAGGTATTGTAACGGCGCCTTCGGCATCTGGTTTAACATCGATATAGTCACGTTCTTGTGTATCGAGCGGGTCGAGCGGTACGTGCTGTAGACCATAGCCGTCTTGGTTCACTAAGGCAAACATTTTAAACTTATCGCCTAGTCTAACATCGTATCCGTAGGAACTTAACCCGAAGCTAACGATCTTACGTATCGAGCTCGGTTCTGTTACACGGTGTGTGGTTATCGCACGCACCTGCATAGGTACGAATGGCGTAATCATAGGTGCGGATTGTTTAACTAGCGCGCCCTTAGGGACTAGTTCTGACGACGGCTTAAAGCCATCTTGAGTATAGTTAAAATTACATGCGCGGGCTATTTGACGATCTGACATTAAACTCATGTAGGTATCCTTAAATGATGCTAGGCGTAATACGCCTAGCAGTGGGTATTAACTCAGTTGAGCAGCAATCTTCTGATTGATCAGATGTTTATAATACGCGGCACCGGCTTCAGTAATGAAGTTACTATGCCCTGTAATACTTTCAGCATAGTCTTTGTAAGCGAGACCGCGCTGGATTAGTTCAGTCATGCCTGATTTAGACGGTAGATCACCGTCATTCTGACCGCCGTGTAATGCTAATTTATATAGCACATCGATAGCAGCACCTGATAGCGATGTCGGGATAGTCGCGGCGAGTGTATTAGTATCAATAGATGGCATAGTTATAATTCCTGTAGTGTGAAATCGTTGTTATAGGGTTTTATCACAGATAGCGATACCCAATCATCCATCAGTTTAGCATAAGGTGTGCCAACCCGTTCAGTGTAGGTTATCTTAAACGGATACAGCGACGCATTACTACATGGACTGCGTTTGACTAAAATACCGCGACGGTATAGATCCTTTAGTACGGCCATAATAGTTCCTTAAGAGTTATGCATTAAATAATGGATGTGTAGGTGGTACGCGTAAAATGATCTGATCTGAAGTCGGGTCGATAACGGTCTTTGGATTAATCGCTAAACACGCTGCATGGATCACACTTAGATCATCGCCGTTCGGCTGTGGCTTTAGCGTAATCGTAAACCGTGCATGATGTGCTGGGTTAACGTCAGGATCATCTGTTGGCCGATTGGTGCGTACGATCGTACCAGCTAGGTTGGGTTTAGTAAGCCCGTGCTGAGCATATACGCGTACTAGCGTGCGGTCTGGGTATAAACCGCGTTGTACAATACCAAACGTTAATGACCCCAACTGCATCGTACGCTCTGTAAAGCGCGCGTACGTCCGTAACTGTTTATTAGATTTGTATTTCACTAGTTGACCAGCAAACACATATTTATCTAACGCACTAGCATCAAGATCCAATAGCGTATCGGCGTAACGTACCGAAGCATTACATTCCAGATCGGCAATGATTGCTGTAAAGGCACGAGAGGCATCTGACTCACGATCATCTTTATCTACCGATTGCAGTAACTTAACCACCCAGGGTAGTGGTTCTTTGAACATATACTGCCACACGCAGGTGGGTAGTAGCTCTGTATCAGAGCGCGTAACGCGACGGCAATTAGGATGATTAAGTATATCGGTGGTGACGAAGGTATCTTCTACATTAAAGCACACTACGGTGTGTTTAGCTGATAGCAGTGCACGTACAGCTGGTTGGGTGGTTCCAAAACAGTAAACCCGCGCAGGCGCATGTAAGTTACAGATTTCGCTATGAGTCATGACCTCAGCAGGTAGGTCACTATACAGATCGGCTGCGCGTAAGATGATTGCTGTGGCTAGTAATACGCTAGCGCCATTAGATTTTAAAACGATGTTACGCATAGGGGGAGTGTCCTATTAAGTTAATGAGTGTTTAAGTAGTTGGTGCTTGAGTAGATTTACTCATCTGTCTTTTAAGTAAATCAGCCATGGCTTTAGCGACTGGATACCCGGTGGGTTGGTGTAACGATTCTTCACGGGCTAGTCGCTCTAGCGCCTTTACGGCCTTTGAGTTTTTAAATCTGTTTACGGTTTCCATCTTAATACCCTACTAGTAACGGAGCGTTACGCTCCGTTACTACCGAACTATTAAAAGTCTTTATGCGTCGATACTACATAACGCTGTGAGTCAGTGCTACGGAATACCCATAGCGTTTCGCCATCCAGCGTAATGAGTCGAGTGCGGCGAATATTCGGCGAGGATAACGCACGAGTGTTCTCCAGCAGATCAAATAGCTCTGGGGTATTAGAGCGATTGGCTTCGACTGTTTCGTTGTAGCCCGATAGCGAGATAGCAGCTGCCGGTAACGGAATAAAGATCCAGGTTTCGAACTCACTAAAGCGGGGATTGGTATTACCGCCTTCGTAGAACTCGCTATAAAGCACACCAGACTCTACATTAGCTGTAGTATCTAATATACGCGTTAGCCCCACCGCATTCAGTTTATCCATCACCTCTGGATAATCTGTAGTGAGGTAATCGTGTAAATCGACAATATCATCCACGTATGAGTTGATCGTAGCCGGGTCGTTCATAGAACACGCCAGTAACTCGTTTACGTGATTGGTTAGCTCACGATTCAATAATCCGAATGCATGCGGATTCATTAGCGGTTTGGCTTGCATCACTAATCGTTTTAAGTCTATAAAGTCTACGGCTTTGTTGATACTTAATAATGCATTGGCTGCCTCATCAGTATAAAAGTCGCTGTTAAAACTTACTACGGTAAATACTACGGCCTGTGCTGCAAAATCAATATTAACATCGCGGACAGCTAACTCATCACGCACCATATCGTGCGGTTGCTTACCGCGTTCAATCAATACGGGATCGTAGAAACGTACGATTTCATATTGATGCGTACTGTCGATACCACCTACCACAGACTTAGCGGACATCTCGGCTAACATTGCTTCGATAGATGCGCGGTAGGCTGCTTCCTGCCGGATAGCTGTAAAGTCAGCAGTTTCGTAATGAGTAGTGCGGTTCTTCAACAAATGTTCGGTACAGTGGAGTTTATAGTCCATGGTCACGTCCTCTATGTTAATCACCTGCATCCGATACGTAGTACCCGAACGGCGATAAACGGCGATTTGATAGTCTGCGCTAAACGCAGCAGGTAGTGCGTACCCGATGTAGTCATGTAGACCGCCGGATTCACGTAAAGCCTGTACCACTACAGGTCGTTCAGCCATAGGCACTACTACTGATGGAGCGGTAGCTAATGGCACTACTACGGTCTGCTGACGAGCAGCTGGCGCAGGCGCTACCACTGGAATAGCTTGCACTTGGGCTAATGGCGATACTGGCCCGCCTGAACCTAGCCCAGACTGCCGTACAGGCTGTTGTTGCCCGCCTGGGTTATACGGCGGTACATACCCACCACTACCGTTGCCCATAGGCGCGCTGGTGCGATATAGCGATTGCTGTTGCTGCTGCGGATATTGTTGTTGTTGTGGTGTAAAGTAAATCGCTGCTTGTTGCTCTAGTTGGCGATATTCGTTTACGGCTTGCTGACAGTTATTAATCTGTTCTTGCGTTAAATAACCATGCGGCGTGTTATGCGTTAACATCATCGCGGCATGGTATGCACACATTTCAGTGCAGGTATCCACTAATGCACGTCCGACGTCTACGTTTGGTTGATAAGCCAAACGCATTTCTAAGATATCCACGGTCTTACCGAGTAAGTCTAAGAAAAACGGCGTGTTGTACATCTGGTATGTATCTAAGCCCCGGCATTCGTAGAACAACGTCTGTCTGAGTAAGTTAGCATCACCTTCGCGCTGGATGATGCTAATTAAATTACCCATGACCGGTGCAACATAGCTGACCATGTTCGGCGAACACTGGATATTTGGCGTAAACGGAATATTACCCGGTGCGCCGCGAAACTGCGGTTGGTTACTGATCGGATCGTAAGGGCTATTCATAGCGTCTCCTGTAATGAGTATAGCACAGTGTTACTGGTTAGTAATATATATCTGTAACGCTTTTAGTTGATGCCAAATGGGCTATTTAATTCAGTGGTAAAAGTAGCCGTGTTAAGATTACCTTTACCTCCGTGGCGAGCTGCCACAGCGCAGATGTCCACGTCACTACGTTGACCCTTACGTAATAAATAACGACGTCCCCGTACCGTATCGTAATACACCACAGAGAACGGGTAGTTACCTAAAATAAGACGTGATATCTCAGTAGCACAGTGTGCTGGAGCGTTACACACCGGCACTAACTGACCTTCTACGGTAGCGTAACGTAGGTTGGTATGCGTAATAGAGCTACATGCCCGTACGTGCGCTTCATAAGCAATTCGCCCTAAGTATCGCAACGAATCTAAGCCGTCCTCATCTAACGCCATCAACCGCTCTACGTTCTCGACCGTGCATGGTTCGTGGCGTAGCGCTGCTAGCATGTGCGTGCTGTTAGGTAACTCACTGCGATTGAAGTAATATTCATCTAAGTAAGTCAGTACCGTAGGGTAGTTGTGCCCGTAGAGTTTAGTCCAGAGCATAACCGCGGTTGAGTGTGATGGATCCGTCTGTACGTGTACTTTGTTTTCAGTATCGTGCTCAGCTAAATTAGCTAAGGCGCGCACGGAGTTACCGGCGAACAGTACAACACGGGCAGTAGCAACCATGCGTGTGATATCGTCAGGGTCTACCACGACGTTGATTAGGAACACGTCGCGACCTGTCACGTCAGGTAATGGTTCACCGTGCTCTAGACGGACTATCTCATGGTTATTATTAGTCCATGAAGCTACAATAGCGGCACCGTACATATGGTCTAAACGGTTACCGCGATATAAGATTAACATTTTCTCAGACATGGTAGTTACTCAGATAGTTGCTAGTTTATGCGTACGTGGTACGCGGAATCGCATCGTGTGGTTAGTACCAACACCCGAATGCTTTAGCTTAAGTGCAATTAAAGACTGCATCGTGGCTGTATGCGTAGCTAGATTAGTATGCTCATCTACTGCCTGTAAACGAATCTCATAATGACGGTACTGCGCTGTATCGTAATAAGCGACGCCTACGATGTTACGCAGTGCCAACTCTTCCGCCAAACAACTCGCGTAGATATGCGATGTACCACACCCTAACACCACCATGGACTCTAGATCTAGAGGTCTGACATCGTTCTCTAACGTACGTCTGATGAAATCACGGTGGCGCGCCATAAGTGCCTTACCGGGGGCTATTAACAACTCGATATTCTGATCCGTATAAGACATCAACTCAGCTACTGCATCTACTGTTAATTTCTCACAGGCTAGAGTGCGATAGATATAACTGGCACGTAGTTCGTTATCGTCGCGTATTAGTTCAGCGACTAACGCCGGGATTGGCCATTGGTCTGTGATTTGATTAGTCGAACGCAGGTAGCTAAGCACACCTTTGAGTATGTCACGGTTAGTGGCTGGGTACACACTACCATGGGTTACACGCTTTAGGATCGGATGAATCTTACCCCGTGCGCCGTATGTATCGTAGCCTATTAGTACTGTGTGTTCGGTGAGTTGACAGTATTTTGTTAGTTGCTGTGGCGTAGGTGCGTCGCCTACGAAATACACGGTGCGGCCATCTAAATAGCCATCCGGGCTATTTACTAGTTCTTTTAACTCTACTAGTTCCACTGGGGACTCAGGTAACACATTGGCCAGTAACCAGGCAGCAATAAACTGTACGGATCGGCCATTATGAAAAACAACGGGATGTAACATTCTTTTTAAACCTCGTAGTTTAGTAGAGTGTGCGGTTAGCACACTCTAGTGTTGTTGTATTAGTTGAGCTTAGTGTACGTGATATAACCTGCGAAGTTCATACGTAGGCCATTACGCGCAGCGAATGCGATCGTTTCAGCTTGCGTGCTGAACTTAAAGTAATAGATAGCCAGCACTGAAGGTTCTAAAGGCACTTCAACACCTTCAGGGAGTGTAGGCTTACCCGCAACAGTCTGTGATTCGTAAACCACATAACCGGCTACCGCATCTGGCTGTGTATCATTGATATGGTTTACGATATATTCACGTGTAATAGGGTCTGCTTCTACTAAGTAGATCTCTACGGTATCGCTACCCACACGCAACCCAGGGGTATCTATCGTAATACCTGTACGTATGGTAGGCATATAGTGTTTAGCAATCAGTCTTTCTAATCGCAGCAGATTAAGGCCGGTAGGAATGTGCTGACGTAAACCAAAATCATTGCACTGCACTAGCAAATCCCATGAGCGTTTTTCCATGGGTAGACCGCTGGTCATATACGCCGCAATTGCATCAATATCAGCGGCATAGCGATTGCCTGATACGTAATCAATAACGTACCGTAACGCGATTGGGATTTCGACGCACTCCATGTATTCCTGTACGGCGGGATACTCTAGTACCTCCCAGAGAAAATGCTCGTTCTCCGGCACGCTAATAGCAACTTCATGTGCTGGTAGTTTGGCTGGATCTATCGGGTCACGGGTAAAATAAGTGATTGTGTTACCAGCAGATGCAATCTCACATCCGCTGCGTAGCAGTTCCGGTGTTAATATGCAGACCTCTAGCTTTTTCCAGCGCAGAGCCAATGCTAATAAGTATTGAGCCGCCATCGCGTCTAACGTCTCATATCTGTTCAGGATGTAGTTTGCCATGTTTTTAGTGTCCGGTTAGGTTAACGTTCAATGTCCGCTTGTACGCGGTTTAATAGAGCAGCCGTACGCTCACGCTGTACAGTAATGTTACGCTCATCAATTTCGCCGTAAGGGTTAAACCGTTTACGGCCGGTGGGTTCTCCTTTGGGTAGGTTGTTAAATTGACCAATCTCAGCAATACTAGAGTGCAGTATATTAGCTGAGGTAATCGTATTGGTTTTAGCGGCGCTAGCACCGCTAGTAATATTCGTTTGCAGTACGATGTTACTTGTGACTTTGAAACTCATGCAGGGCGATGGATTAGATACGCTAGATACTTCGCCGTGGCGGTGGTTAATACGGTGGATGATATGCGGTTTAAAATGCGTATCCATGATTTTGTTGATGTCGTTCTCAGTAAGCCCTTTCTTAGCGGCTGTCTGTAATCCGAACATCATGTTAAAGATCGCTTTGATCACATCGATCATTACGTATCGTAACACCATGAGACGTTTACCGTACATTGTAGAGCTAGTCGCAGCGGCGTTGGCTGTGCGTTCACTATACGTGTCTATGACGTGTTGGAATAACTCGTATAGATCGTTCACGAAAACATTATCTTCTTTTAGCCATTCCTGCGACATCGCATCGATGTATCCATCGAGTGATTCGATGTGTCCGTCTACTTTGTTAAGTAGCTTACCTACCGATTCTTCGCTAGCGAAAATAACATGCCCTAATAGCTCACGCCAGAACCGTTCGTTGTTTACGTATTCTGGATTCATTTGCTCAGGGAATCTATCGGCGATATAGAAAAAGCCTGCGATTAATCCCGAAGCGCTAGCGCTATAGTGCTCACGCCTAATAGCGATGCGGATATCAGTACCTACGTAAAATTTATTTTTGTTACCGTAGGGTTTCACCTGCGTGGATTCACACACAACCCATTCGTCTATAGGGAAATTAATGTGGTTGATGTACTCAGGGTTACCTACCATTATCTCCGTGTTTAAATATCGGGCAAAGGTTTGCTGTAACCCCCACTTAGCGAATTGATAATGCGCTAGCGTGGAGAGGGCATTAATGGTACGTTTCTGCCCTACACGAGATTTCTTGGATCGATGATATACCTCACTATGCACCACGCTTACGCCTACACGTTTGCCATCGACGACATAGTGGTGTAGTACCCGTCTAAAGGTTAGTTTGTCTAGGTTCAGCGGTATGAATACGTTATCATCACCCGCGCTCACGGCGATATCAGCTAGTACGGGACTAATGCTAAACCGGTTACCCATGATACGAATAATGCCGCCGTCATCTACAAACGGTAAATAGAGATAACGCGGCCGTAATGGCACGCCTTTGTATTCAAAGTAGTACTTCATCAAATACACATCGGTTTGACTGTATTCGTAATACTGCTTAGTAGTTTTCTTAGCAGTAGCGAAGTTGTATTCTTCAGTAGGCGTACAGCGCTCACAGCGCATATACGTTAACCCTGGCGGGAATCTCAACTCGGCACAGCGTATCAAACGCTGTATATAATCTTCCACACCTTTTAGCTCTTCGGTAGCAAACCCTCGTGTAATGCGTCTATTAAACTTCGGCAGGGAACGCTGTATTTCGGCGAAGAGAGCGGTATCCATAATAACCTCGTTAATTGGACATCTTGGAGTATGCAGTCGCTAATGCGGTAACTGCAACTATAGTGGCTGTAAACCATTTAATAAACTCTAGACGTTCTTTTCTATCGTTTGATCGGTGTTCTTGTTCTTCCTTACGTTTATTAGCTTCATCTTCTTGATGTCGCCGGCGTTCATCCGCACGCTCTTTTTCTAGACGTACTTGCATTTCTATAAAAGTTTCATGGCTCTTCTTAGCCGAATCTTCTAAAGCCGCTAATTTCTCAAAAAATGATTTCATGTATAATGCTTGAGCAGCAGAGTCTTGTTTGATTCGATCCTGCTCTAGCGATTCCATACGGACATCGTGTTTGGTTCGTTCATATTCACGATTACGTTCTGCTACTACGTCGCCGTGACATCTGGCGTCGTCATACGTTTTATATAGCCCTAATGCATCATCGGCTTCATAAAACTCGTAACGATCTTTTACTTTACCTACTGGCCTAAATTCCGGATTAGTGGAATACAGGTATACTCCTTCACGTTTGGTTTTATCTATCGTAGTATCTATTCGATAAATACGGTTATGTAAGTTTACGTACCGGCTACCATAGGTACGTTCAGGGTCATTGATCTCTATACGTACTCGTAGTCCAGCTATATCTTCACTGCTACCAGCCATGAGTAATACGCCGTGTTCAGAATCTGGATTCACCACGATCGCATCTTTACGATGGGTAGACAGTGTTATGCCTAATTGACTTAAGTGTATAGCGCCATTATACAAACTGATAATATCCGCTGGTATGCGGTAGATCAATTGGAATGTAATAGCGCCTTCGGCTAGCTGACGTCGGTCTACAGCGCGTTCACGTTGAATAGCGACGTTTATAGCACGTAGATCATCTGTGAGATCTGACTCAGCAGCATTTAATAAGGATGTCGCATTAATATTTACATTAGGTCCGATTCGATACCTTACGTAGACACAAAACTCGCCTGCATTAAAACCGCCGTTGTTACTAGGTATACTAACAGATATGCCCTCTCGTTCCGTGACGTTGATTATGTACGGTGTGCCGTTAGTGTATGTAATGGTACGGGCATAGCCTGCACCACGCTCGCGCTCCTCACTGGAGTCTAAATTACTGTGATGCGCCGCTACCATGGGCGCTGCTACAGTGGTTGGGATAGTGTACTCTATAGTCATGCACAATTCCTTATGGGTAGGGATCCTTTAGATAATATATACCTAAATATTAGTACGATACGGCATATTACTAGACGGCAGACCGATGTCTGCCGTCTAGTAAGTGGTATGGTTTTATATTACTTTAAGCAACGCATTTATCGGCGTAACTTAGGCATGCCATCATAGTGGTCGTTAAGTAAGATATGAATTTAGCATCTAGGCTAAGGCTTTTGTTCCAGAGTGTGCTAGCTGCTTTGGCAGCATCGCGATACGTCTTAGCAAGCTCTGTATCATTAGCTGACCCTTCCGCAGCTTTATTAGCGCCGTTGACAGCTTTCTCGATAGCGGCCATTAACGACTGCTTCGATTTGTCACGCGCATCCAAGCCCTTCTTATACCCGGAGATAATATCACACAGCGCTAATACGGCATTGAGTGTATCCTCTACGTGATTCGACTCCATCATATCTAACTCGCCGGAATTGGTAACACGCGTTTTACCTGCGTAGAGATCAATCACCTGCATCTTAACTTCACTGACGGACCATTTGTCAGTAGCGTTTTTATCCATTGCACCGCCACTAGCAATCGAGACAGCACAATCACCTGGGAATGTCTGCGTATGATACGACAGCACGCCATTAAGACCAGACGTATCTTTGATAGTAGCTTTATATTTAGCTGGTAGTGCTTTTACTACGTCGTTAAACTTCTTGTTTAACTCGCTAATATCGGCAGCGGTTACTTTGTCTGACGCACCACGATTAAACAACGCAGTTAATGCTTTCTCTGTTTCACCTAAGTGATCGCTGCTAAGCATATCGCGTGTATAATCACGTAGCTGACCTAACGTGCGACATAGATCGTTCGGCTTTGGTTTCTCGTTACCGATCGATATACGTGAGATGCTACCGTATTTTACAGTCTTGGCGCCAAACGGTTTACCTGAGGTCTTGGCTTTGGCTTTAATGGCTTCGGCACGCTTTTTAATACGCGGGACAACATCTAATAAACTGTTAACCCAATCACGGATACGTTTGAATAGCTTTTCGACCATGGATTTAAAACTAGCCCACCAGCCTTTAAGCATATCTTTAACGGATTCTAAAGTAGCTGTAGTGATAGCGACATTATCTTTACTAGCTGCGATAGATTCTAGCGATGCTACTACGGCGTGCTCTAAACCCATACGACTACCAATACCACGTAACGTAACCTTAGTTAACGCCATGCCGTGTTTATTCATACCGCCTGTGGCTAATGAATGCTCTAAGATAAACGCAATAGACTCTAGAGCCACTACGTCATTCATTAGAGTATCGGACTGAGCTTCTGCGTCTACTACGGCTGCTTCGTCAGTTTGTGCAGCGCTTACAGCGGCCTCTACGGTATCATCGCCATCAGTTACTACCGCTGATAAATCAGCATCTTCGACTAAATCTTCTAAACCTAAGCGAGAGCCCAGTAATTGTGTAAATTGTGACATGATCAAATTCCTGCATAAAAGGATAGATTACGCGACTGTACATTAGTACAGTCGCGTAACTAACTACCGTCAGTGGAGCGTAGGATTAAGGAACAGTTTTGAACGGAATGGAAACACGATCACCGATCGCTTCTTCCAAGTTAGTCACATCGATTTCCAACAACAAAGGCAATGTGTTAACGTGTACAGAACGTGGTTGAACCATGGATTCAATCGTTGTAGAATTGTTACGTGTAATCTGTAAGCTAGTAGCAAGCTCTGGCATCCAAGCCATGAAGCCGAAGCTTAATGGATCTACGCCTTTCTGATTGGCACGTGTTAAGGTAACGAAGATCTTACCATACATACGTTGGTCCATAGTGGTAACGACTTGATGCTCGAAACCAATAGAAGCCAAACGTGTGTCACCAGGAATGATCAAGTGACGTTGAATCACTGGATCTGTACCGATCAATACAATTGGACGCTCGCCTGTGTGGCCTGTGTGTGCATCTAACGCAATTTGGTAACCGGAGTCACGGTACATGCGGTAAATCATTTCACGGAGACGGTTAATCATTGCAGCGGATAAATCCAATGCACGGTCTTGTGATTTGATCGAGTTAACAGTGTTAACAGCATCGAAGGCGCTATGCTCGTAGAACGGACGCAACACGTGACGCGCAATACCTTGGATAGAAGGTACTGGAGTTTTACGGTCGTAAGACACTTTCAACGCACTGAGCTGAGCAGCGTACTGCAACAACTTAGATACCGCGTTGTTAGAGTTACGAATACGTGCGGCTGTAATAGGCGCAGTAATATCCGTGTTGGTTTTGGTTTGCGTTGCTGGGTTGTTAGCAGTAATCGGTGCGCCTAATGGAATCGAATGGATTTCATTTTGCTCGATGGAGTTAACCAACAAACCTAATGTGCGACGGTTAGTGTTAGAACGCTTAGCGCCTAAGTCGTAACCAACCACAGTCATACTAACGAGTTCAGCTTTCAACGCGGTGAGTTCGGCTGGTGTAACTGGATCAAACGTACCGTCACCGTGTGCAACCCATGCGCTATCGATAACAACTAATGCTGGAGTAGCAGAAACTGTACCGTATTGCAAATTAGCACGACCACTAACAGAGATCTTCAAACGCACAATCCAATCAGCACGCAACGGATCGGCTAAATACACCAATGCAGGAGCAGCAACATTAGCTGTGTTTTTGGTCAAGCCAGTTAAAGGAATGTCCGTGGTGATGAAGTTTAACTGCATCTCACGTTCTTGTCCTTCATTGGACTTGTGGTATTGCGTACGCGGTAAGGACTCAGTCACCACCGGAATAATGCTGGTAACGGCAGCAGCAGTACTAGTAACAGAGATGTAGAGTTGGTTCAACGTAATACGGTGATCCAACGCATCGAAACTATCGAACTGACCAGCAGGTGTTACGCCTGGGTTTTGCGCTAAGCCTAACAAACCAATATCAATGTTCGGCAACAACGGTGCGGTTTTAAATGTAGCACCGTTAACAGTAACGTCGTGCGGTGTTACTACTGCGCAGAAGTTAGCGTTGTTTTCGGCATTACCAGTAACGTAGTATGGCACAGCATCTGTAGATGTGTTAGCCAAAATACTAGCATCAACCACCGCATCTAACAAATTCATCATGTTAAAGTCAGTAGGTTTGCCGGACAAACTATGGCGAACTTCGTTGTAAACCTGAATTTTACGAACGCTTACCGCTACACCGGATTGGTCAGGCGTAACTACCGTGGTTGGGAAAAACGCTTCGCCGAATTCGTCTTGACGTGCAGCAGCAACGTTGAACATAACGTTGAACGCTAAGTTGTCTACCAAGTTACGATCATCAAATGCTTCTAACGCAATTTTGTGCTCGGCGCGATAGTCAAAACCTGATTCCATGCCGTGGTCAATAATCTGCGTGTTTTCATTCGCCAACGCACTCAAGTTTTCCATGGTCATCGCTTTATGAGCGTATGCCAATGGATTACCACAAGCAGCCAATGCAATAGCACCCGCTTCCCATTGTTGTGGCGTAAAGGCTTTAATGTCTTCGATGCCGAAGCCTTGAGCTTTAAACGCTTCTTTAACAACGGTAACTAACTCGTTGTGTTTATAAGCAGAGTTTTCTAACTGACCCGGTGTCAATGATTCTAACGACAATACATTCTTCGTATCGTCAGCTGAAACAAAGGCCGAGCCGCCCTGTGCAATTTTGGTTTTTAACGTATTAACCACTTCGCGTAAATCGCGATTAGGTGTTGAACGTGCGGTAAGTTTAGACATATTTCTAAATCCTTCTGACGGAAGTATTGATGAGTGCGTATTTACACACGGAAAGCCCCATATAAATACGTATTTTAAAAGGGTAATCTCAGTGCTATAGACACGGTGGTAAAAAAGAGTATTTCTACCCTATATATTTAGCATCTATCGCTATTATGCGGTAATATAACGGCACGCTAGACTGTACGCGTTAAATAACGGCAACTGCGCAGTGGCTTCAAACCCATACAATCCAGATAATAGCGATAGTACTGCGTCATAAGATTGTATTGTTTGCACTAATGGGGAGATATTAGTCTCTTTGGGGCTAAAGGTAATACCGAATACATCATCCTTAATACTGAACACTGTAAAGTTTAACTGTTGCTCTACATCAATAGGATTAGCTAAACCACTCGTAGACTCGTTATGAGGCATCACGTCTAAGAGATGTTCAGCGTCTGGCATGCGATCCGGTGTGGCAAACTGATTCCATAGCTTATCGGATACGATCTGCGTAATGCGACTAACGTCTGCATCACTAGGATAAAAACCATCTGCATCAGGCAACACGCTGGATTTAGCATTCGTTAAATCGAAACACGTAAACGTCTCGCGTAGGGACTTATGTATTTTGTCAAACAGATAACGATTGATCGCTACATAAAAACCTACGTCATCATGGCATAGTATGCGCGATAGCGAAACGATATCTAACGCATGACTCATTGTTAAACCGTGGGATTCTAATACCTTTACTAACCAGTGCGGTATAATCACTAGGGAGATACGTGGGTACATAAAAATGCTCTTTATAAAGGTGGAATGCACTATGGATACGAAACTACTACTGGTCAAGCTTATTACCCTGATCTACTTGGAATCCAAGTTAGACGAACGTAGTAATGGCTCTACAGAGCTAATCACATCAATCTTGACTCATATTAAATTGCCAGAATCTTACGCTACTAATGAGTTCGGTAAAGATCCTTTAATTAGTCTGCGTGAAACAGCGCGGTGGATGAACGCTAACCCACAGGACCATCATTACGATAAACATGAGTTGCTACAACAACTGCGTGTAAACTGCGGTAATGATAACGGTCTATATGACTCACTGGTATCGGGTATAGCGCCTGATTTTGAGCCAGAGGCACTGAAAGAAATTGTTATTAGCTATAAGCATGTGCTAAGACAATACATAAATCAATCCAAAGTCAAGGAGCTGCTCAAGGAGGCCTATACTAAGACGTGGTTCCAGTCTAGCACTATTGACTGGCGACACTATATTAAAGAGCTAACTGAAGCTCTTACACCCTACTCTAATAATGACTGTATTGAAGCAGCCCACCCTAGCGTAGTAAGCGATGTGATGTTCGGTGACACAGCAGCTGTTAAGAACGTATTCCAGCGTGGTGTTAACGAACTAGATACACGCGGGATTATCCAGTTTGGATGGCAGGGTCTAAATCGAATGTTTGGTGCCAGTATGGGCGCTAGACGAGGTGAGATGATTGTAGTGGGTGCATTACAGCACAACTTTAAATCTGGCACAACTTTAGAGATGTTTAAGAGCGCTGCTTTATATAACATTCCTATGCTACGCGACCCTACTAAGAAACCGCTATTAATGCGTATTAGTTTTGAAAACCCTATTGAACTCGATATGACGTATCTGTATCGTTCCTTAGTAGAAAATGAAACAGGGGTGTATACCGATCCTAAAATGATTGACATCGACGAAGCCACGCGTTATGTAACGGATCGGTTACAGGCTACTGGGTTCCACATCAACATGTGTCACATTGATCCATCGGAGTTTACGTTCCGTGATTTGTTCGACCGTGTAGAACGATTTGAAGCACAAGGCTATGAAGTTATTATGCTCAACATCGATTATCTACCCATGATGTCGAAACGCGGCTGTGCTACAGGTCCCGCTGGCGTGGAGTTCCGCGACCTATACCGTCGTGTGCGTAACTTTACTAGCAAGAAAGGCATCATCTGTATTACACCACATCAATTATCCACCGAAGCTAAACAGTTAACGCGTGTGGGTGTGGATAACTTCGTACAAGAAATCGCTAACCGCGGATATTGGGACTCATGCAAAACGATCGATCAGGAAGTTGACTTAGAAATATATCAGCATATTGTCAAAGTCAACGGTGAGTCTTATTTAACATTCCAGAGAGGCAAGCATCGCAAAGCCACGATAACACCCGAGCGCGACTTATATTTCGTCTACAAATTTCAGCAAGTAGGCACCATCCCCGACGACATATTAGGTGTAGATTGCTCCCGCCGCAGCGTCGGCGGTAAGACCGTATCAGATGGCGGCGAAGGCGCCTGGTGGAGTAGTGTCTAACCAAAAAAAAAAACAGTGCCGGCTACACTGTTTTTAAACTACGCATAAACGTAGTTTGGATAGTTTTTGCTTCTAGCGCGATGACCGATATTACCTGTAGTCAGTTGTAGTTCTTTTGCAGCAGCTGCAACTGAGTTATAGTAAATACCGTCTATGGTTAGCGCACGGCGTTTGGAGGCGTTCATAGCATCCAAATGGGCTTTGGCTGATTCAGAGGTCTTCCAAGTGTTACGACTCTCGGCCATCTTTAGTTTGGTAGACTCGCTTACGACTCGACCAGTGTTACTAAGCTTATTCTTTAGCTTAGCTTCATCGGATTGCTTTAACCCAGTGGCTGGCGCACTTACGTCGGTACTGACATTACAGCAGAAGTAAGTACCTATATAGCGGTCTAGTAGCTGCTGCTCTATGGCTAAAGCGGACGCTATATCTACACACGGTAATACATCTACTTCTAGATCATCCGGTGTACGATATAGCTGCTGTAAGCGTACATTAGCGTGTTTCACTGTATTTAGTTGGTGGATGTGCATAGTGATCCTTTTAGACACATTCCGCGTACTGCCAATATAAAACATCATCGTAGGAGTATGTGTTATGACATACGCACCGGCTTGACCGTGCATTGGGTTGGGTGATCCCTGCACGGGATTAATGAAACGTGTATACGGTACCCATTCATTTGACTGCATAACGATTATCTCACTGTGTATTGTATTCAGTCAGATAGTATATGTTTATTATAAATTGAGGTACTAGAATGCGGCTATACACCATACAGATGGGTAAGTATCGAATAGCGACGGCACAAGGGTATACCATAACTGATACTACGGTAAAGTCTGGTGGTGATAGCCCCTTTAAACCTACGTGGGATATTGTACGCGATGTGAAAGCCGGAGTTATTACCGAATGTCAATATACCACAGCATACCTACACCTAATGCGTCGCTCTTATATAAACCGACGTGAGGAGTGGTTGGAGTTCTTACGACAACCTACTGCCGTTATAGCGTGTTATTGCGGTAACGGTAAATTCTGTCACCGGTATATACTGACGCGGTGCCTAGCGATGGTAGCCGCTAGGCACGCTATCGAATTCGAATACTTAGGAGAGTTAACGTGACTAAAGAGCGTAAAGGCGCTGGGTTAACGACGACGCGGTGCGGTAGACCGTGTCATACCTCAACTCAAGCTAGAATGAACAACACAGAGTCCATATTACAGACATTTGCCGCAGAGCTAGATATTATTAGAACTGCGCATATTAGTAACCACACACAACGTATTAAGAGTAACAACTATGCAACCACATAAACCTACCCCAGGACATGACTGGGATGATGATCGCTGTACTAAATGCGGCGCTAAAGATTGGATGGGTGTTGATGCCTGTGATGGTGATCGACCGCGTACTATTAATGTAGTGCCGGGATTGATCGATGAGCCCAAAGGTTTATCACCTGATGATGTAGCTGCATGGGGTGAGTTAGCAGCGATCACACCGTCTGTTTTTGCCCCTGATAGTCACAGTGCCGGTCACCACGACCTTATTATGGATGAGCCGTTATTAGGCCGGGGGATGGATCACGGTGAGGCTACTAAAACACTACTTACTATCGATTCGATAGTGTTAGACCCTGATGCATTTATCCAACGTGAATACATCGTAGACGGGGCAGTACAGATAGGCCCGCCACTTTATGCTCGGAATAATCCGGCAGTGGCACTAGAGCTAAAGCAAGCTATCTTAGAGAAGGCTAATGCAGCACCTAATCCATACGTTACGGCCAGTGTAGGTCGTGGTTTATTAGTGCCGGTAAGGTATACTGATGCAGATGGTACGGAAACACATGAAGCGGATGGTAGCCTGATTAAGCCTGTACTGGACAACGATTTCCAATGTGTTAACTTAGGTGCGGTATCACCGGCTACTGAGCATAGCAACCGATCTATGCATTGTACGCGGTGTGGTTTAAATGTTGACATAGCAGCCGACGGAGTTATAACCTACAGCAACTTTGTTATAGACCCTAAAGTACGCGGCGCTAACCGCGTATTGCGTAAGGAATACAACGTAGGGTTAGAGCACGCATCACGGTTCTGTGTGGCATTAGACGTAGCGTATCAGTTAGCTGATCTTAAGACGCGTCACTTAAGCAACGACATGGCTAATTTAGCGGTTATTGCAGATAGCATCGTTACGGCACCGGTAGTATATGCTGACGATTTAACCGAAGCGACCGCCTGGTGTAAGGAGTTACGTTCTACGTCGGATGAGCTAAACGTGATGGTTATACAGTCACCTACGGAGACACAACACGGTATCTATATTGGTTTGGATCCTAATGACGAAGACCCATCAGCTACGGTAGAAGCCGCTCTGGTAGAGTATCGTAGAATACGGGGTAATACACACTGCATGGTGATGATGGATGACGCGCCTTTTTTACCTGTGGGTGATACACTACCGGCGGGTACGGATTTAAACTGTATTGACGCGCCAGGGCAATACCATTTTGAATCTACGGCAAACGCACCTACGGCGGTGCGTAATGCTGACGGTGGCCAGTCTGTAAGTTTGGTAAGTATAGCGCTACGTAGGCCATAATAAACCAAAAAAAAAGAGTGTATCCAGAGCGCCCTAGGGCGCTCTGGATATTATGCCCTTACTTGATGTGCATCCGCGCTACGGTGGTTAGACCGCGTGCGAACCGCACACCCGCTCCGATCATTCGACGTGCTGCTTCAGCACCTACGGCTTCGTAAGGTGAGTTGATCGAACCCACTGGGAGGTGACCTTTAATCAACTCGCCCTCCACTGCTGCTACCAGCGCATCAGCTGACTCTAACGCAATATGCGCCAGATCGCGGATACTGCTGCGTACCGCAACGTTCAAATCACTGCGGATCAGTGCGTCGCGCTCACTACGGCGGCTGGTGGCGGCTACATAATCAGCGATCGAGTTTGCCTTGACGAAGCGCTCTGGTAACAGATCCGGACCTTTGAGATCCATGAATGCTGCTAAGGCAGGATGCATCTCGATAGCATCTTTCAGCTGAGTAGTGCCTTCAGTGGTAGGCACTAGTTCTGCCCACTCCACACGGAAGAACAGCGTGGTTACGCCTTCAGCCGAGTATGTACGTTTGACGACCAAGTCGCCGTTAGTGGCTAGCTGGCGAGTGCATTTCAAGTTACCTACAATCTCTGCGCAGATTGGGTTACAGTCGCTATCCAACACCACCGAGCGTGTAGTGGTCAATGTGCTGCGTACTGTGTTACGAATGTATTGTGCAAACATGGTGTAGCTCCAAAGCCTAGTTAAAGATAAGTGAGTAAAGATAGGCTTAGTTCTTCTCTCACTTAGGTAATATGTATCTGAGATTAATTGGATTCAAGGTGCTCGATAAACTGACCTATGGCTTTGTGTAGTTTACGCATCTTCTTGATGAAGTCCTGTTTGGTGTCTAACTGGGACGTATGTAGGCGTACCTTGGAGTGACAGTCTGATACCTCTAAGAACATATACTCTTTAAAGTACTTAGGCCACGGAGATTTACCGCAATAGGCTGTAACGCTACCAGTGGAAGGTGAGGTATCGGCGTTTAGAGCGGTAGTGTGTTTGTAGGTCTTAATACGTTTAGACATGCTAGTGATCTCTGTATAGGTTGTTAGTAGAACGCTATAGTAGGCGTTCGTGTGTAATTTAGGTTTATAATTATTTAGAATCGCGGCATAAGGTCTAGGGGCTTGGTAGCCCCTAGTATTAAGTGAATCCCATAGCACGCTGTACATGTTGGTTAACGATTTTAACCACGTCCTCTTTACTAGCCGTAGCATCCACTAATACGCTGTGCACAGGATACAAGTTATGAAACTGTATTAGCGCAGCCCTACGTCGATTAAACAACTCGGCGTCCATAATGTCTAAGTGGTTGTGGGCTTCCTCAGACGCATCTAGAGCCACGCGTTCCGCTAGTCTAGCGCAGTATACATCGTAAGGAATATCTAGTAGGATTACTAAGTCTGGCAACAACCCAGCACATCCTGTTTCGATAATACGGCTTAGGTCTTTAGCGTTATACTGATACATTACGGTGGTCGCTATGTAGCGGTCACTAACTACTACAGATCCATTAGCTAAGGCCGGCATGATTACACGTGTAACATGGTCGCGTCTAGCGGCACTGACTAATAACGCAAGCGCTGTGTGATCTACATCATTACATACATCGCTTTTAAACAAAGTACGTATAGCCTCTGCGAACGGCGTTCCACCGGGTTCGCGTGTTACTACGGGTTTAATAAGATGCTGGTTTAAAAACTCACAGAGAGCCGGTACGACTACACCGGTTTTACCCGAGCCGTCAACGCCTTCTACCGTAATAAAATATCCGCTCTTATGAATCATTTCTTAACTCCGTGTGGTTCTATACCTAAAATAAAAAAGCTGGTTGACTGTAGTTGGTGCTGCATTATGGCAGTAAGTGCTGTTAATATTTCTACTAATGCATGAGGGGTTAGGTCAGCTAGGTTAGTATCGGTATCTACAGCTACTGCCATATACTTTAACTTACCGGATGTAAGTATCAATCGTAGTTGGTAACGGTAGCCTACGGTATCGCCGTTTAGAGCGATACGCCATTGAGTCGTTAAATCCGTAGCCTCGACTGTTACGGTGATGTGATCTAATGGTTCAGTCACGCTCGGCTCAGGTAGTTGTGAGATGTCGGTTGATGAACACAGTGAGGGTGGCATTGGTGATGAATCGACGATTGGCCATCCCTTTAGTTTCGGCTGTATTAAACGCATGAACCCCAACCAGTATGCCATATATTTCCTCCGCAGAGTTGTTTTGTAAGTACATTAACTTAACAGGCATGCCCGGGTATAATAGATCCGGGTTAGCGTTTTCCCATACGTGGTGTATGAAGCTACCCGACCGGCGAGCTAGCTCACCGTACTCACGCATGTAGTTAGTAGTAATACGTTGCTTAGATTCTTTTACATAGTTCAGTTTATTAGGACGCGATTCCGATATAATTTCGTTTACGTTATCGCCCCTAGTAACTATTAGTCGGTTGTTATCTACCTTACCCCAATCCTCGAATACCTTATCCGCATCGATAAACCGAACCCCGTTGCCTTCATTTAACTGGGCTTGCTCGGACAAGTCTATGTGTTTGGAATCCCCGGTTGCCATAACAAACAACTGGGTAGGGGTTTCTCGGTAGGATCGCTCAGGCGATGGGAATCGATTAGCTGGTACGGTGATCAGGGTTAGGCTACGTTTAGATCTAGCGTATGCTTTAATATCATACGGTGCGTATATATACCATTGCTGCCGCCGCAGGTAGTAATGAAATCCACCTGCGAATATCCCGCCGTGTTGTTGATGCACGATATCAGGTACGCTCATAACTGGGGTTAGGTGCGGGATAGCAATATGTTTACGCACAATGCCGGTAGACTGACTTAAGACAGTAACTCCTTTTACCTTTACGCCAGACTCACGGATACCCGTCACACTGTATTTGGTTAGTAGATAGATCACGAGGTCTAAAGCCGTCATGTTTCTAAATATACCCCCCACTGTCTGCATACGGAGCTGTTCAATCACAGGGTCTACTAGTTGTAACTTAACGGGTAGATAACTCCCGCGGTTAGCGGTCTGCTGGTCGTGTAGGTTAGGGGCGTTTCCTTCTAAGATGCCAGACTGATTATCGTACAGTGTGGCGCTATAGCGAAATGTCTCTACACCGCTATAGTCATCTACGACTGGCATCACAGCATCCGTTAAAGGTATCCGGCGTATGGTCACCTCTAACGCTGCTTTATGTGGTATGATATCGTAGTTTAAATCCCCTTCTAATAAGCCTACCTCTATCGATAACAGATCAGCGTAGTTTAGTATGAAATTAGATTCACACTCTACGTTCATTACGACCAATGGCACAATTACTTTGCCGTTGGCGTGGATCTGTATATCCCATCGACACACGACGGGTTTAGAGCCACTATTAATAATGGCTTCTATTTCGCGCTGGACAACGGATTGCTGTATGTTCATAGTTCCTCCATCGGAGTCAGCAACGTAGCGAGCTCATTAATACAGGACTGATGTCGCGGCTTAGCCAGTTCTGCGTCAGATAGCCCGGCTGTGGTAGTACGTATAGGTAAGCGACCTCCTAATCCTTTAAACCCGCGCTGCGTAACAGATATACGCGCGGATAGTTCAGATTTTACGACGGTATCCGAGGTACCTATGGTCGCTGGGAATATTGCTTGGGCAAACTCATCCATCCGGTAGAAGTCCTCGATAGGCGGGGCTTCGGCATCTATCACTGTCTGCACGATAAATAACCAGTTACGTAAGTGCTCGATAATAAGACGATGTATGGACTTTACATCGTCTAGCGATTTAAACCGAATAGGAGCGCCTTCTTCGTAATACGTGATCATGGCAGCAATCGTTAAGTAGATATCACGCGGAGCTGATCTTAACGCAGCATCTATCTTTTTATCGCCGGATGTAATAAACCCGATCTCGCGTACGTAGGCATCACTGTAGCAGAATATATCGGGTACCTCACATAGCCAATGGCTATGGAATATCTGATAACTAGGATCGCTCATATCGACCTCAACGATATCTTTAATAAGGCTAGCAGTACCGGGATATAATAAAACTTCTCTAAACGCCCCCAACTACGTGCTGACTCGCAGAACCCATAGAGTGCTGTGCGGTTAGGGTATCCTGTATTAAAGAAATCTTTTAACATTAATTCCAGCTTGGACATACCCGCTGCGTTATCGGCGTAGTAATGCGCTGATAAGAAATAACCTTCGCTAAGTGCTACAGCGTGTACCGCAGGTATCTCAGTGGAGAGGAATGCATTACCGGGTGTTAACGGTGGATCGCCTGGATAGGTAAACTCACCTAATACGTTGTTGTACAACAACGAGGCTAGGTCTACAGCGAAATCACCTAGGTCACGTAATTCTGTACCCATTGGTGTTTGCTCGTAAGCATAATCGCGATCCACTGAATTAACTAACGTTTTAGCACCGACCACGTATTGTACACCGCTGAACCGTATACTATCAAAATATGCATGTGGCAACCATACGCCAATGGGTATTAATTGACTATCGTGAAACGCATCGAATAGTAGATTAGGGTTCATGTCCAATAAAGCATCCCAGAACGAATGCTGAAACACGTGAGGCGAACCATCGACATTCAGCTCACGGGCACGTTGCAGTAACGGATGTTCGGCCTGATTATACATTCTAAACATCGCGCGTACGACGTAAGGATCATATGTCGCACCTACCTGGCCGGGTACTAGGAATGTCCTGAACTCCTGACTGTAGAACATAACCATCCACTGCGTCATTAAGTTACTGTGGTGTGTCTGTAACGTGGTTTTAGCAGCCAACTCCTCGCTAGTAATAACGGGGTTTTGGCCATAGAGTATAAAATCACGATCGTAGTAACTGGTCTGCACTACGTGTGTCGCTAGTACGCCTACTAAAGCCTCATCTACAAAACGCGATAGTTCGAAATTAATCTCGTAGCACGTTTGTTTGAATATCGATTTAGGCGTAACGGATGTGATCGTAAACTGACCAGCACGGCCATCGCCGACATCTGCTATAAACGGATCGCCTGTATTAGGGGTCATGAATGGATAGATTACCGCAGTGCCCGTAATAGACGCTACGCCAGTCTCTTCGTTAATACTGGTGTTGAGTGAGTCTTGTAGCTTTAGCTCGTACCGATGGATTAAATGATATTGCTGATAGGGGGCAATCTGATTCGGTTGGAATTCTGATAATTCCTCATCACCGCCTAGTACCTGTGAATAGTAATCTACTATCCAACTCATCCCTTCGATGTGTGTTAGTAACGCACTGCTAGGGGTCACTCGACTGTCTACAACTCCGTGACGATAATCAGGAGTCGTTATAGTAATCGGTTTAGGGGTAGCCTGACTCGCTTTAGGCGGATTGGGCGGTAGATTCACGATAGGCATGATTAGCTCCGATGGGCTGATACAATGAATTCATTTACTAGACGCCATGAGTAATCATTAATATTACTACTGGGGCGAATAGATATTTTATCGATCGTGCGTTGTAAGTCCCGTGGCATGATAGTCCCATCGGGTAACAGCGTAGGTAAATCCGTGTAGCGTATAGTACCATCAGGTAATATGACCTGGCGACTACCACTACTTACTAGCTCGGGTACAGTAGCAGTTAAATAATCTATTGTAAACTGACCGTGCTCGCATAAAGCTAGTATAGCCGTGTAGCTAAGTTGACGTACATTAGCTAGCATACTGAGCGTAAGGTGATAGCAACACCGCTCATCTAAAGACTCAGCGTAATGTAGATCCAGCGTATTAGATACTATAAACTTATCACTGGCTAAATAATCCGTACCACGGTGGAGCTGTATATTAAACACAGATTCGTAAGGTCTAGTGATAGCTAACGGATTACTGGACATATAAGCCAACGCCGCCGGATCTATAGACCAGTCACCTAACAGGCCGAGTGATAGTAGCGCATTAGGGCTAGTAGGATCTACCTGTAGCATAATACGCAACAACGTAAAATAACCGGCGTGTTTATAACTCGGTAGCCAGTCATCGAACAGCGGAATAGAGATGCCGGGGTTTGCGAATATACTACGGATGGGCGTATCACGATAAGTAGCATCGTACATGGCTGCTGCTGACACATTACGTTGCTGCATGTAATTAGTTAAGAGATCTAGCGGAATGTCATCATAGTACCGGTTATCTAGCATTTGGTTGTGCACCATTAGCGGGTAACGTAACATAACGGATTCTACACGATCGTAACCAAACGTATAACCAAACGATATACTCCACGCACCTGAGTCTGTTTCACGCTCTACCTTAGGCGGGCTATCGGTAAAATCAAACCAGCCTAATACATCGAGTTGGGCTTCTTTAATAACCAGTAATGGGTTATGTCCAGCTTGGTCAGTAACCGCTGTATCTAAGATCGTGTAGTGATTAGCTAGCCACTGACCTATAGACTCGCCATACCCGTGATTGGCTTCACGTAACCGATGTAGCTCCATGAGGATGGCCATGTATTGAACGGGTATAGGGTAGGTGTAATTTAGGGAATGTCTGTTCTCTACGACCCGTTGGCTGAAACGCCGCTTAATGGTAGACACCCAGTTATCTGCTGTGGTTTTATCCGTCGCTACGCATTTGACATCTACACTTACGTTAATACGCTGATACACAGGTCGCATCAATATACCGAGCTTCGGTTCATTAAACACAGCGAGATGTTCAGGGTAGGTAACTGCTACAGACATCGCATAGTTCTCGTCATACGTCTCATCCGGTTTGATCTCGATGTATTGATCTCCAGGGAGGCGATTTACGGCGTGTTTGTCGTCCATGGTACTGCCTACTACCGGTAACGCTTTACCACTGCCTAATTGACGTATACGGGTCTCTACGGGCATGCCTAAGCGCGTAGCTAGCTCCCGGATAACTTGGTGTACGACTGGTCGAGCTATGTTCTCTTCAATGTTAGGTATTTCTAATATTACCTGTGGCATTATAGCCTCCTAGAAACTTAATAGCGCATTAATGCCGTAACGATGACGGATAATATCTGCTGTGCGTAATACGTGCTCTTGGCTTAAGGCCATCACTAATTTTAAATCTACACAGCGGCGGTTACTGGCCGGGTTTGGTAAGATTAACGCCATTGCAGCGAGGGTAGCCTCTGGTGCTTTTACGTAACCCCATAGTCCGTCTTGCGTGTAACTGGCCATTTCATTAACGATCTCTACGATATTACCACGCTTAACGATACCGTCATTTAAATGGAGCATTAATACATCCACGGCTTCATCGGCAGGTATACCCTTTAAACGCATAATGCGTAATCCACGATCTTGGTCACGTTCTTCGTGCCAGTGTGTGATTATGGATGTATTATTAATTAAGGCAACTAACAGGGCTTTGTGTTCATCGTAAGTAGCTGCTAACATATCAATGCTCTCTGTGTAAAAGGACAAAAAAGAAATTATTTAAAACGCGGCCGAAGCCGCGACTCAGTTAGACCAGTTTAGATCGGTCTAAGGTTTAATAAATCCACATCACTCGTCTCAGTCCGTCTGGCTATACCAGCTGACTGTGCCACCGCTACTAGCTCATGCGTTGCAACCATTAACTCCAATGTACATCTTTCGATAAACCCACGTTCGCGCGTAATGCGTACGTGTATGGCTGTCGATTGTGACACGGTACAATCCCGTTCGATATCAACGGAATCCTGGAGTTGTAATTTACCGATAGCCTCGGCTACGGTATCCGATATACGCTGCGCTGTCTTGGGTTCGAATCCCGCTAACAACACAACTACCGCTGTGCCTAAGTCCCAAAAACCAACTCTGGATAAACTGTATACCACACACAATCCGCGTGGTTTCATATCCATAGCCGTTTGCGTATGCAACAAACCACCTGCGAACTTAATAGGATCGCGGCGAGGGGTAATTAGGCTGCCATATACAGCAGATAAAGGAGCGAAGTTCATTGTAGTAATTCCTGAAAGTTAGTAGTATGGTGTTAGTGTTACGAGGCGTTAGCTAGCGACTTATAGGCCTGGCTAATAGTAGCATGACCGATAGGTCCTGCTATAGCAAATTGCATATCAGCAACTTTATAGTCGCTGTGTAAGCAGAGATACACGTGTAAATACTGCGTGGGTCCTTTGATGGTCTTTACCCAGAAATACCCTTCCATATCATCAGACGCTAAGATCTGAAAATACTGCTTCATGAATTCACGGTACGTTCCTAACGGGATTCTAAACCGTTCAAAGATTGCATTGATCGCTTGCTGCGTATTAACTACCCGCTCAGCGCTGTACACCCATAGTTTGGTATCGGCTATGGAAGGGTTAGTACCTGTATAGAGGTGCTGACCTACACAATGATCTAAGTGTATGCCTTCCAACCCTAATGCTGACTTAATATTTAAAAGACCTTTTGGTATAGTCATGATAATCCTCGTTAATAATAGTAATACGGGCACGTAGTGTGCCCGTATGAGTTGATAGTTTATTCGCTAATGATCGGCATTACATTACCCATGAACGCATGGCATGCTACCCCCGGTCCGATTAAGAATTCGCATGCAACCATCCCGGTACACGGATTAGTAAATACACTTACTAGCGCGCCTACGCCATCCATACCACGCTGGGCATTAGTGAAATAGGCATAGCGGCCATGTATAGCACCAGCTGCATATTCGTATGCATCGGATGTATCGTACGATTCCGTATTATCTAAGTAGCGTTTAAGTTTATCGCTATCCAGTAATGCAAACACCGGTGTGATCAGCTCACGCTGTTGTTGATTAAATGAAAATTCGTAATCACGGATAACCACTAACGTCAATGGTGTATCACCGTAGAGCAGGGTCGATACTTCAGTGTTGTGACATTGACCAGTCTTAGTAATCGGTAATGCCATACGGCGAGCGTTACTGACGATTGATCGGTTGCGGAAATTATAGACCATGTTACGCTGAGCATAATCAAACTGCTCGTTCAGCGCACGGCGGAGCTTAGCGATTCCCGATGCGCCGTTAGCCTGTACCAGTGTGAGCGTACAGAGGTTCTCATCATCTAGACTAATACCAAAATGCGTCCATAAGCCATTATAGCGGAGTAAAGCTGAGTAACAGTTAATGCCGAAATGCTGAGGCATCAGGCCGGACTTACGGATTAAACCGGGGTAGAGGCAATGTAAAATATCCAGACCAATGTTCGGGATATGTACCAAAGTCATATCACGCGCTGGTGTGGTTGACATCGAGATACCGTCAACCGGTGTACCTTCTACTGGTAACATATATTTAAAATACATGTCGAAGATGCCCGTTTTCAATTTGGCATGCTCGTACGATAAAGCTAAGTCTTTTAACGAACGCATAGTAGTATTTCCATGAATGATAGTGGTTGATAGGAGTAAGGGTAACTTACTCCTGTTAATAATGTATAACTGACTTTATTTCGGATCGTGGCGTAGGATACGATCAACCCAACGACGCGATAGGTTGTCAGGTAAGCTGCGAGCTTTGACGTTAGATTCACGCGGGGTCAGTATATAACCTAACCCGCGGTGACCCCCATCAAGTAAACGCAGCATCGACGCCACCACCCCATCAGGCGCCATATCACTAGGGAGCTGTCTAACCAGATCGTGAACTTTGTCTAAGAACTCATTGGCTAGGTCATCTACCTCCGTAGCATTAAACCCTGTATAAAACCAGATCGTAGCAATACCTTCGACTTCGGGTAGTTCGATCACGAAATTATACTGACGATTACCGTAGTGAGTCTTAATAGACTTAGCTGCTGTAATCGCTTGTTTTAGCATACTGTCACCCAGTATCGTTTCAGACATAGCCGTACCAGCATAACTAATCAACACACGGTGGAACAATCGATTGGGTAGATGTTTGATACAATCCGCCTTCAATACATCAGTACCTAAAATAGCAGGGACCGGTGTATTCCATGGCACGCGTTTAGTAGTTAATGTATCGTTAGCTGATTTAGCTACATCCATATCTAACACTAGGTCGGTTGATTCTAATATGAAGTCACGTTCAGACGAGCCTGTATAACCTGTAACGCAATAGGTAATGCCGGCTCCCGCATAATACACGAAGACATTAAAACTGATGGCACGCTGTGGCGTCAATGCCGTGTAGTTAAAATCCATAACCGAGTTAGGTACGGCATCATTTACGAATTTCTGTACCTGGATCAACGCATCGACCGGGACTTCATCTGGTTCGACTAGTTGTAATTGCTCGATTATTTCTAAAAAACGATCTTCGACCGTACCAGGATAGGCTTGGTTACCTGTGCACATAATGCTATTTACATCAGGTGACAAAGCATCCATTAGTCTATTCTCGACTATACGACCAAAATACCGCGCGAAACGGCGAGGCGGTTTAATCGATATGTTGCTGACATCAGTAACCTCGTATGTTAGTTGGTTTACAGGCGGTTCTGGTGGGGTATAGGGTTTAGGATTATGGGTCATCGTACGGTAAGTCTCAGTATTGGGGTCGCCTTTATACACAATAATCTCCGGGTTATAGCGGCCATTGGTAGAAACAGGTATGTGGTATCGAACCGCTACCGAACTATCAATGCCTTGGTGGTAGTATGATTTATCGATAACGCCATCTGCGTCAGCTAAGGCTGGAAACTCAGCGATAAATCGATAGGCTATTTTGGTAAACTCTACATGGCGTAGTAACTTTATAAATGAATTCCATACGTCGCGCAATGTATTTTCATTTACGTCATCCGCCTGGTATACCCATACCGTATTAGTATCTAACTCGTACTCGGTTAGATGTCCGTCATGCCAATTACACCCACCTGTTTCATTACCTGCTAACTCAGGATAGCGTGCATCGACGCTTAAGGTACGCCTATAGTAACTACCTGGAGTAGGTGGGACTACGTCAGTCCAGAGCTTATCTAACATTTCGGTATCAGTGGCACCTATATAAAGTATAACCTCTGTGTTAAAGATCCCGGTGTTAGATGTTCTATAGGGACTTACATAGATCTCTAACGTCACGCACTCCGGGGCAGCGTCGATAGCGCCTAAGGAGATGCCATACACGGTATTGAAGCTAATACGGGACTTAGTGTTACGTCGGACGTTAGTGAGTACATGTACGATCAGCGAAGCTTTCTCAGCAAACCGATTCGGTATTACATCTAACATAATACCTAACATATCTAAGAGCTGTTTACCGCTAACGTCGGTGCCTTTATAGTAAGTAACACTGCCGTTGTCATCGCCATCTAAGACGTATCCGCGCAACCCCATACCTACGCTTACTTCAGCGCCATCTAACTCAGGGTAACGTTCTAGTAAAGGGGGTTTAGCTAAAGTGAATGTTTTATCTAAGGTGTTAATCATAACGGTTATCCTGTTAATGGAGTTTATGCCGATTAGGGTTAGGGGCTACCAACGGGGGTGTCGGTGTTGCTTCAGTTGGTAATGTTAGTTGTGTTACTGAGCGTTCGAACTCTAGCTTAGCCGGTATAAACTCTATACCTGCGATTAACATTACCTCGCCTTTAAGGTAGTTATCGGCGAGCTGTAGGTTGACCATTATGCATATATCATTCCCGTAGTCAACCACAGCACCTAACTGCGTATGGTGGTGTAGCTCACGGAGTAGGCTATAGCACAGACCACTGGCTTGCGCGTATATCTGCTGCTGTACTAACATGGCATCAACCGTAACGCCACTAAGCAGTGCTGCGACTACTGGGGTTATTAGTGACATTGATAACGTAGAGGGTAGTCCGTTAAAACTGATATAAGAGACTCCGTCGAGTAAGTCATCAGATTGATAACGTCCTTGCATCCAAACGCCGTCGTTGGCTTCCATTAAGGTCACATTAATTAACTGTGGCTCTAATAAAGGTTTAATTAAATACATACTGGTACTCGGCTAAAGTTAGTGGTCGTAAACCATTGTAGTAATTACTACCGAATTAATAATATATCATTCAGAGTAGTTGGAATCGTAGTATAATATCGATTAGTTTATAATTACGGCATACTCATTACAGCGACCTAGGTCGCTGTAATGAGTAATGTGTTACTCAGCTTTAGCTGGTGTAGTATGTTCTTTCAACGAACGTTCAGCATACGTTAACGCTGCGTGGGAATTACGCATTGCTTGTTTGCATAGTTCGTTTTCAAAACGACCAAACCCGCTAATAGTAGTAGCTACGCCACTGTTAAGAGCTTTAAGAGCCTGGATAAAATCCAGACCCATAAGATCCATAAATGACATCTTACCACCGTTATTATTGAGCTTTTGCTTTTCGGTATCCGTTAAATAAATGTTGGTTATCTTTTTCATCTGGTCGCGGAAGGCATCGTTGTAGTCAGAGAACGTTTTATATTCTTTGAACCAGATGTCTTTGAACTTAAGGATAGCGTCGCAGGTATTCATTACGTCGCCGCAAACTGTGGCAAGTTGCTCCACAGACAATGCCTCAACTTCACCGCGCTCTATACGCGTTGCACCGCTGTCTACCACACTGAACTTAATACTGCGGCACCAGGCTACGAAGTCACTATGCTTACCGCCGTCCAAAGGCTTTGCGTCTTTTATGCAAGTAAATACAAACACACGATCACCAATAAACGGTGATTTAGACATTTTAACGTAAGTAGCCTCACCGGCGTCTTTTTTGACATCGGCACTGGCATCGGCAGTAATACCAAGACCGTAGGAGATCTTAATAGCGCCGTTAACCATAGCTTCTTTTAGGTTAGTTACATCCTTCATAGCGAAGAACGCTGCCTTTTTATCGCCGTGTGAATCAAAGGTTGCATCGTCGGGTACTGAGTCTCCAATAGATTTTACTTTGGCAATAAGATCCTCGATGTAACCGCGGCCTGCTAATGAATATTGGCCGACTAAACCATCGGTAGTGGATTTAGCTAACTCGGTAAGCTTGGATACGAACTCAGCCGGAGCTGGGATCTTGCCGTCACATTGAATTTCGTTAGCGTTCATCTCGAACTTTTTACCGCCGGCGGTGTCTTTAACACTACGGGCACTGGCTAAAATAGCTGCTGCTTTTTTACGCATGCTGGCGGCTGTGCTGAACAAACGTTGGAAGTAACCGGAGATACTATCCCATAGTTTCTTCATCATTTGTACGAAGGCATCCCAGGCAGCGATCAATTTAGCAACGATGCCTTTTTTGGCTTCTTTAGAATCACCGGATCCGGTAGATTGATCGGCAGCAGGTCTAAACGGCTGCATCGCATTTTCCATACCGATATTTAAAAACACCAACGCATCATCGCTAAGCTGACGACCACTCATTGATTCAAGAGCAAATGCAATACGCTCTAAGGATGCTGTAGTGTCTTCTAACTTAGCAATATTACTCGCTGTATCTTCTACCTCAGATTCAGCGCTGTCGGTGGCGATAAACGATTCCGTAACTTCACTATCAATACCATCACCCGGAGTCGGCACTGGTGCGACTTCGTCGACTAAATCTTCTAAACCTAAGCGGATGCCAAGCATCTGTGTAAATTGTGACATGATCAAATTCCTGCATAAAAGGAGAGTGGTCTCCTTACGCGCGTAAGGAGACCACTGTATTAACTAAACCAAAGAATTAAGCAGCGGGCTCTTCTTTCTTAGGCTCTTCTGTTTTAACGGCTTCAGCACCGTACTGCTTCAACGAAGCGGCACCGTAACCCAAACACGCCTGCATGGCTTTAGTCACGTAGCTAAGGAACTTGGACTCAAAGCTAATGCCTTTAGACCAGTATGCCTGTAACGCATCGCCACCGGACTGCACGGCTTTAATCAACTCGGCGCTACCTTCGCCTTCAGTACCTTTAGAGGCGATGTCAATAGCTTTGTCAACTACAGCTGTTAACTTAGAACGTTCGCCATCGCGGTTAGTGAAGGTTGCTTTGTATTGAATACTAGTATCACATAAGCTAATTACTTTCTTCGCTAATGTAGAAACCTCATCCAACGTCAACGTGGTCAACTCGCCTTCAGTAACGCCTTTGTCGCCTTTGAACGCATCTTCGATGCTAGCACCTGATTGACGTACGAGACGGTTAGCTGGAAACGCTTTGCCTTCGCTGTCGGTCAATGACTTAGGTACTTTAACAGCGATGACTACACCACCTAATAGCATTTTACTAATTTTGACATTAGCATCGTCGCTACCGTATTTTTTGGCATCGCCATCAATAACAGCGCCGTATGATTTAGCACGCGCCGCTAATTTATCGAAAATAGCTTTGCACAAACCATCGATTTTAGTTTGGTCTAATTTATCACCTAAACCGGCCACTACCGCACTCAAGTCTGCTAAAATAGCTGCATCGCTAGACGCTGTTTTACCACCAATAACGGACAACGCGTCAAATGCTAAATCATCAATACCTTTAACGACATCGGCGCCAGTAGGTACAGTGTTAGCCACGCGTAATGCGCCGACTAAGCCAGATTTGAATTTGGCTTCTTTAGCAGTACCTTTGGTATCGGCAGCTGTTTTTACCATAGCTGCTGCACGTTCTTTGATTTTAGGTAACAAATCAAACAACGATAATACCATTGCTTTTACTTTGTTGTAGAGGCTAACCATTGCCGATACCAGCGCACGCCACCAGCCTTTGAGTTTTTCTTGGATGTTTTCCAAGGTAACACGCGTAGCTTGGAGTTTAGCACTGCCTACGCCAATGTTTTCCAACGACGCAGTCATAGTCGAACCAATACCGATTTTACGGGTAGCGGACTCAATAGCGATTTTACAGAACTTAGCAGCGATTGGATCCAAGCCACCGTTCATCTTAATAGCGGATTCCAAAACAGCAGCCACTTCAGTTAAAGTATCGCCGCCTTCCTGCAACTCATCGACCAAGTCTTCAGACTGTTCGACTTCAGCTTCAGCTTCTAATACTTCGCCATTTGCGCCTTCGACGGTTTCGCTACCGTCTAATTCAACGGTTTCTTCTGGTGCGACTTCGTCGACTAAATCTTCTAAGCCTAAGCGTGCGCCTAGCAATTGTGTAAATTGTGACATATTTTAAAACTCCGGAGTTTTGATTGCAATCAAACTGTATTAGGGGCTACGAACATTGGTTTCTTCGATACCCCAAACAGCACGTGTGCTGTACATAACATATCGTCGAACCCACCAGGGTGAGCGCACCATTGTCCGATCACGTTATCGAATTCTTTTGGATCGCGTAGATTAAAACTACCCGCACGAGCCATGGATGCAACGCCATGATTTTCTTCTGGATGTTCTAATAATAGCTCTATCCAGTTTTCAATCGCCATATCACGGCGGCCTGTACGAATAAATAATAACGTGTCTTCGAGAAACTTAAGGTTTAAGTCATAGATACAATCATTCGCCGTGATCTGCAAAAACAACCATTGACGGAATCCGCCCAGTAACTGGGCACACCGTTTAATGACTAAAGCGCGAAAATCCCAGCTATTACGATTAACACTACCACCCATATATAATTTATATAAGTTCTCGATAGTAGGGTCTGAAGTCACTTCATTAACAGTAACGCCTGCTGCATCACTACCAATAGCAGTACCTTCTAGCTGTCTAACGTACCCACGCGGGTAGCGGTTTAACCTAGGCATATTGATCCTCCATCTCGCGGATTTCGCTGGTAAGCTTATCCACACGGGCTTGAGTATACGCGATCTGTTGCTCTAAACGAGCGTCCGTTTTACCAGTGTCTAACTGCTTCAAACGCAGTAATTTAAACTCTAGGAGTTGGCGCTGTTCTTTAGCACGTTTGTATTGGAGTACTTGATGCTCGGCGTACATAATGCGGATGTGGTAAATAGGGTTCATTGAAACGCCTATGAAACCAAAGCCGAACGGATCCATTTTAACAGGGCCAATCACCGCAGCGGTAGAAGCTACGTTATGTTCATTTACGGTCATATCAGGCATTGCTTTGAACCGTTCATCCAACGCTTGTTTGTTACCCGATAAAATCGTTAACGCAGTTAGGTAGTCCGTTAGATGTTCGTTGATATAAGAGAACTCGCCTTGAGTATAAGGGAGATCTTCGTCAGGTTGAGCAAACTCCATTTCTTCCAGACCCATCGTGAGTACCAGCAAACGACGAGTGAACGCTGTAGCGAAAGACATGGTTTCTAAATACTGTAGAATATTTACGCGGATTAAAGTCATGCCGTCACGCACCACGTCATCGGCATAATACTCATCAACTAAACGCTCGATGATATCTAAGTTTTCAGCAACTGTTTCTAAGATAGTACGAACACCATTTAGATAGTTACCTGTGACTTTGATAGGCACCTCACGCATAAAGGTTTGGTTAAAATCATTAACCCACTGGTTTTTAAACTTACGTTTACCGAAGGCTTCTGATAAACTAACCAACGGCGGGAGGGTTTGTTCTTTTAGTTCTTTACGAATACAGTCAATATCCGATAATAAACGTGACTTACCAAAATTAGGTAGTAACGAATGCAAATAAGCGGCTAGTTTCATTGGGTATTACCTCTAGTGACGGTAGGGCTTAGGGCCCTAAGCCCTACCGAAGGATGACATAGATGACTTAGTAAGTAGGTGCATTACCTAATTGGTAGGCTTTGAGGATCTCACCGATATCCGTACCGCCTTTCTTATTACCGAGTTTCATAGCTTTAACACTAACTACGGTAGGCAGCGCAATACCACGATGGTAAATAGTAACGGTTTCCCACTGCACGTCTACTACGACTAACAACATTAAATAAGTCGCATCAAATATACGCTGACGGGTTTTGTAATCTTTCAGGCGTCCACCGCAGGCCGCTTCTACTGCGTTGCGTGTGGTTTCAGACATAACGATAATGTTAGAGGCATCTGCTGCTGACGGCTTTTTAGTTACCCAGGCTGCATTACGGTTTTTCTGGCGGCGCTTAAGGATCTCGGCGTACTGATCGGTACCGTCTTTCATTAAGGTGGCTTGATGTTCGTCGATCAAATCTTGACAGAACATGAAATCTTTGAAAAACGCAATCTGACCAGACATCAGATCGTGCCAACGTTCACGGATAGATAGATCCCGTTCGTTCTTGGATAAAATATGAACCAACACATCGTTACGGATGGGTGAGGCCAGTAAACGTACCATCACCGGAATGGTTGCCTTATGACCTTCTGATTCTATGTTAACCTCTAACAAATTACCGACCACTAAATTACCGGCCTCTGCGCCATCATTTAATGATTTACCTACTTTAGCACCGGGTGCTACGCCTGCGCTAACCCAGCTACTATCAATAGTTGCGCTGTCTGCATCGCTACGGTGGATAAAGCCGCGTTCATTATTAGAACCTTGCTGTGGTAGAGGAATGTTGATATTAACCGCCTCTAAGGTTAGGCGTTCGCGGTTATGTCGGATAGCCGGTAATCCGTTGGCATAGGTGGATTCATCAGTAAGTGCGATTGATTCTAGACCGGCACCCATACCTTTGAACAAATTAAGAGCAGAACCTTGAAACCCATCGTCAGCAATACGATCCGGGTTTAAGTGATCGAAGAGCTTAATGGTGTTGATCTTACCGACATTCACACTAATGGCGACAGCCTGTAAATAATAGGCAGAGAATATAGCGAGTAGTGCTTTTAATACTTCTTCAGTATATGGTAGGTGTTGAATAGACTGGTCCAACATCACGATGGGTTCTACACGTGTGGAACGCGTATAGCCGATTAATGAACCGCCACTAGCCGTAAAGTTTTCGGTGTTGTTGGCAATACCAATTGCTGCGCTGAGCAGCTTTAAAGGTGTTAAAATAATCTTATCTAACATAATGAATGTTCCTTCTGGAGTACGATAATGGCCGATGACTTACTAGGGATCAAACCAACTGATCCATTAGAGATCAAACAGCAACAAGACAATGATTTAGTCGCGACTACCGGTAGCATATTAGGCGCTGAGGACGCCTTACGGGCTATCGCACAGTCCAGTGGTTACGGTGACATAAAAACCGCTATGACAGCGATGTTCTTGGGTCACAACCACCGCGGTCCGGGTAACCCGATCCCGATGAACAACGAACAATACGGTATGACGTTTTTTACACGCCCGCGCCTAAATCTTTCATACGATAATATAAAACACATTCGTAAGTTCACGCCGCTGCTAACGGACAACCAAGATTCCATAGCACGGGCACTCCGCGCATACCTAGACCCCGATGGATCGCGGCTTTACTATCCTAGCCGACTCGTTGATCCATTGAATGCATTCATTCCGTTACTCGACAACAACGTCATTACCGTAACCGGATGGCCTGATCCGTACGTAGACACGTACACTAGTAAAGAAGGGCTTTATAAAGAGCAGTGGTCGATGGTTGATGGGTTTGCTGACATCAATGGGGTGTTAAGCTTGACGGCTAATTTTAGGAACTTGCCTAAAGATCCGATCACGTATTTATTTCACATATGGACTCGCTATGCGGCTTACGTACACGAAGGACGGATTGACCCTAGACCAGACTCGATATTAGAGAATGAAATAGATTACAACACACGTCCTTATAGATTGACGCTAGATCCTACACGGCAGTATGTGGAACATATCGCTGCGCCTATTGCTGCGTTTCCAAAGTCGGATTCTACGGGGGCTATCTTTAACTACAACGAAGATAAGCCGATATCACGTGAAGTCGATCAAGTGTCCTGTGAGTTTCAGGCAATGGGTATGATCTATCACGACCCTATATTAATACAGGAGTTCAACGACTGCGTCTGTATGTTTAACCCTAACATGTTTGACGGCGTACGTGAAAAAGTCTATAGCCCAATCAGCGCTGCGTATAAACCTATTTTTGTTAACGTAGGCTACCCACGTATTAATCCTTATACCTCGGAATTAGAATGGTGGGTTGCTAAGGACGCTATTAAAGCAGTCATACGCAACGTACAGAAATATCCAGGTATGGACGATGTCTCTTCTATTAGCCCTATTCGGAGATAACCATGGCTATTACCATAGCTGATCTAACTACTAAATTTGATATGCTGCGCGGTAATCCTGTCGCCATGCAGCGCCTGATGCTAAATACATTAGAAGATGTATCCTTAGGAGCGCGGGTGATTGTTAACCCTACTAGTCCGTTTACATTTTTAATGGAGGCTGCCTGTAGTGTAGCCAGTGCAGGGATGTTGCAGGACGAGACTCTAGTCCGTCGACTCTATGCCTCTAATGCCCGTAGTGATGAAGACGTCTATCTGCATATGTCGGATGACGATTTCTTGAATCGTTTCTCTACACCGGCGCGTACGAGTTTTACGTTGTTGTTGTCCTTGGATGAGATACGTGCTAAGGCCGTAGCTGTAGGTGACGGTACGTATAAACTCACGATCCCTCGACACTCGGAGTATATTATTGCTGGGCTGATCTTTACGATGCAGTACCCACTGGATATACGGATACTGCCGAGCGGTGGGGTAAGTCTCTATTACGATGTCAGTCGTAAATCACCGATTGTGTCTTTAGAGTCTAACCGCGTAGACTGGGGTATGGGTTCACACGGTGGTTCTAAGTTTCTACGGATCACGATGCCTGTCAGCCAAATGTTGATTACCACGCAGGTCGCACAGTTAAACAACATCACAGGGCTATATAAGGAATATGATTTCACTGATCAATACTATTATTGCCGCGCCTTTATTAAACTGACAGCTGACTCGAACTGGACAGAGATCCGTACGACGCACACGGAACAAGTCTACGACCCTAACACACCTACCGTGGTGTTACGAGTGTTAAATTCCCGACTGGCTGTAAAAGTACCACAGATCTATTTTAATAACGGTAGTATTAAAGACTCGTTACGGATCGATATCTATACTACTAAAGGGCCACTGGAGCTTAACCTATCGAGTTACCCGGCGACTAGTTACAGTGCCCGGTGGTTAGATCATGATGCCGTTAATGATAATGCTTACAGCGCACCATTAAGCACGTTCTCGGGTGTGTCGCTGTTTATGGAAGGGGCTATTACCGGGGGTAGCAATGCCGTCAGTTTTGATACGCTGCGTAAACGCGTCATCACGAATGGTTTAAATAACCCTACACTACCTATCACACAGGCGCAGCTCTCTACGGTACTCAGTTCACTAGGTTATGACGTAGTGACTAACCTGGATAATATTACTGACCGTCAGTTTATTGCGGTGCGTGCCTTACCAGCGCCAACTAACAGTAGTACGGTATCAGGAGCTGGATGCGCTATCCGGTTATTGGAATCCAAACTAACCGACCTGGTGCAATATGGTACGATTGAGAACCATGGTGAGCGGGTGACTATTAAACCGAATACTCTGTTCAAATCAATAGATGGTGTGTTAAGCGTGGTAACTGATACAGAGCGGTTACGTTTACTGGATCCGCTGGTTACGCCGCCGGATGTACTAGCTAACCAGGTCAACGACGGTAATTATTATTTTACGCCGTTCTATTACGTACTAGATGTAGCTAACAACCAGTTTACTACTCGTGTCTATCGTTTAGATAAACCATCCATTACATCGAAGTATTTTTTCCAGACGAACACAGCACTATTAGTAGATGCTAGTACGTTGTCTTACGGCGTAGAAGTAAACTCCACTGGTAGTGGCTATCGGTTATTAATCGAAGCAGCTGTCAGCGATGTGTATAGTGCCCTAGCGTTAGACCAGGTATTTTTGCAGTTAAGTTACGTGCCACCCGGTACGCAAACACGGGTCTATTTTAATGGGGTGTTGCGTAGTCCTATTGATGGTAGTACGGGTAAGCCAGTGGGTAAACGCTACATCTATTCGTTTGACTTAGACACGACGTATGATGTAAATCAGGCGCATCAACTTACACTCACAGGACCACAGGCACCGATGGCGTTGTCTACAGAGTTTGATTTAGTCTACATAGTCCGCGATCACCAACCCAGTGGAGCAGGTATTTCGGACATCGACGCTATTGTAGATAAAACCATACTTCCAGGCTACACCCCGTCATCCGTTTATTTAGGCGCTACACAAGAGCGTATTACCATTAAGGTAGGTGAGCACCTAAAACATCTCTGGACGCGGTCTAGGAGCGCTGTAGGAGCTCTGACGTATTTAAAACATACAGTAGACGTTCCGGCTATCTATACGGAGACTGTTTATGCGCGTGACCCGCTAACGGGTGCTATCAACATGACGTATAACAACGATACCGGTGAGTTTGGTTTTACCGTATTGCACGCTAAGGGTGCGCCAGTAATGGATAGTTTGGGCGATCCTGTGTATAAATATAAAGCCGGTGACGTAGTCATGGATGCTAATGGCGATCCTGTATTAGCAGGCGGTGTACAGGGTATGTTACGTCAGTTAGATTTATGTTTAATTGACGGGCGGTATTATTTTGCTACGAATGAGACAACGTTAGCTTATAAACAGGAGATGATCGATTTAATCACTAACTGGTGTGTTGTAGATCTGGAGACTATTGCCGGTAATTTATTGGAACGTAGTGAGATTTACTACTATCCGAAAACGACGACCGGATTACTGGATGTTATTGTTAATGATCAACAGCACGCACAGATACCTGCCGCACAGACATTCCGTGTTACTTATTACGTCCGTCAAGACATCTATGAAAACCAACCGATCCGTGAGGCATTGTCGGAACGTACGGCAGATATCTTAGCAGCGGCTATGGAGCGTAGTACCATTAGTGTTACTGATATTACGGCTACGTTGAAAGCAGCATTAGGTGACGAGGTTCTGTCAGTCAACGTATCTGGATTTGCTAATGATCTGTATCCAACGGTGACTTTAAAAGATCCGTCTATGCAGCCAGTGGTAGGTAAACGCCTAGTATCTCTCTCTAACCAAACATTAGCGGTGCAGGACGCTGTCGTTAATACATTCATAAACCACTTACCTAAATCATTTTAGGGCATAGGCTAAGGGAGGCTACGGCCTCCCTTAGTGGTTATGCCGTCCCGATGATTGTTTCAGCTTTCTTAATGCTATAAATAGCACTCATATCAGCTTCGATAAACATTATAGAATAGTGGTTAATAGCGACCACCAGGATATGCAAGATCTGATTCACCATTAATAGTTCGTTTAATAGCTCACGGAACGTATACATCATTTTACGCGTAGCCTCCGGATCTAATACGGTTTTCTCAGATACTCCTGCTTCCATTTCCGTAATAGTGGATTCCCACAACTCAGTGAACAACTCTAGGCGACTTAAGAAGCGACCTTGCTGATATTGCATAATACGGTCGAATACATCCGTAGCTGCTGTATAATCAAACTCAGGCACCTTTTTAAAGTCGTACTTAGGATCGAGTGTCGTAGAGTCGCGTAGGAACGTATAGATAGCCCGAGCTTTATCTGTATCAGATTCTGCTGTAGAGACAGCTTGCTTAAGCTCAGGGATACCTAGTAAATCATCTAACATACCGATGGCTGGTTTTTGTAGTTTCGCTAGGATACTATCTAGCTCACTAGCATCTTTGAGCTGACCTATGCTAGAGGTTGCTGCCATAATAGCAGCTAGCTGTAGATTACTATCACGTATCGCTGTAGTAGTGAACTTATCAATAGCATTAAGCCAGACTGAATTAGTCGCGTAATTATGCGTAAACATAGATACCATACCGGCCATCTTCGCTAGTGCTGCGTTCTGACTAACATCGCCTACGTTGTGCAGCCCTACATCTAAATCCGTTTTGAGTTTGTCATCTACTGCGTGCTTGTGCTCGTCAGGTACCTCGGCTTTGGCTTTCTCTAAGTCATCCTCGGCTTTACTACGCTCTTCGCCACTGCGCTCAGCCTTACGGGCATTCTCTTTACCTTGTTCAGCAGTAGAGCCTTTACCGAAAAGCTTTTTTAGCCACTCGTACATACGCTTAGCTAATTTAGCAATCGCTGCACTGGCTGCTTTAATTAAGTTTTTTATCGTAGCGCCAATCCCTTCCATAGTTAACGCGTAGTTCGTCTGCGATGGATCTTTAGTAAAGCTGTTGATCGGCATACTTTCAGTAATAACGCCGGGTAATAATGCTTCTAGCGTAGCGGCTATCTCCATCGTTGTGCCGTCACTTGTGACTAAGTCAGTAAAGGCATCGCCTACGATAGCAAATTGATCGTCTAGTTTTTCCAACACATCTAGGTCATCGTCGATATCGACAATATCTTCTAAAGCAATTAACATAAAGACTCCTAGTACTGAGAGTTGCTAGCAACTCTCAGTACGATTAGGTTACGGGGTTACTGTAGCTAAACGTGCAGCGATCTCCGCTGAGGTTTTAATGCCTAGTTTCTCAAGCGTTGCTTTAAGCCCTAATGCTAATTCTACATTAGCCTCGGGGTCAGATTCTGCTTTAGCTAATAACTCCTGCTCTTTAGAGGCAGCCGCTTCTGCTTCTGCTAAATCGTTAGCTCGACGCTCATCGATCTCAGCTTGTGTGAAATCACCGATAGATTCCATAGTCGCTGTTTTAAGTGCCTCTAGCTCGGCTAAGAGTGGTTTACGTAAGTCCTCTGGTAGTTCTTTAATAGCATCGGTTAAATGCTTCTTACGCGTATCCATGGATTTGTTCATGGCGCCTGCGTAATCAAAGATCTGTTTTTGGAGTTTAGCTGTAACATCGTAAACCGTGTTTACAATAGCGAACGTGTGTTTGAAATCACGGATGATCTCGTTGACCTGCCGGGCGTGCTCTGAGTTCTCAATCGATTTGATCGAAGACTCTAGTTTGTCTAGGCCTGTGTTGATTTTAGCTAAGGCATCACCTGTCGCTGCTACGGAGGCTAAGCTATCTAGCACGCTATAGACGTGAGCTTCATTAGTAAAGAACTGGGCGATCTTAGGATCTTTCAGTGTTTTTATTTCGCCACGTTCAAATGCAGGTACTGAGGCTTTTACACAATAGTCCTGCATCGTACGGGCATTCGCCAGTGAGGTCTCTAAAGGTTGACTAGCCTTATCGATAATACCTACGATAGAGTTCAACGACACGTTGTAGTCAGCTGGGTTTAGCGTAGCGCCAACATTAACGTCTTTCGTTAATTTAGCTTGTTGAGTCTCCATGTTGTTTAAGACTTCACCAATGCCATGCATATGCTTAAACAGATTCAACCAGCCTACACCCCGACCAATAACGAATATGTTCTTCGTCACTTTGGTTTCTAAACGCTCAATCGCTTCAGTGTGCAGTGCGATAAGTAAATCATCTACCGTTGGCGCGCGGCCACCTTTGGCATTACTAGCTTGGGCGTAGTGCGTCTGTAAGGCATGCAGTACTTTTTCTTCTACTGCTTGTAACGCCTGGTATTTATGCTTAGCTGCTTTTAAGTCCTGTTTAGCCGTATCCGTGTTTTTCTTAGAGTCGCGGAACGTTGCATAGAACCAATCCGTAATGCGTTTCACTAAGGTCTTCAACGCGGTCATTACAGCATCGCGCATCTTACGGATAGTATCACTGACAGATTCCAACGTAGCAGTGTAGTTAGTTGTGGTCAGTCCCTCGGTATAGCCCATGATGGGCATCACACGAGATACCATACCGGGCTGGAGTGACTCTAAACCAATGGCTAACTCGCGGTTGATACCGCCGCGTTGTTTGATATCTTGGTTAGCGTTAAACAAATGCTCTAGCTTAAGAGCGACCTGCTCTAAGCCAACAGTAGCTTCCGCTACTTTCTTAGCGTATAAATCAGACATATGCATAGCCTCGTGATTAATTAGGAAGTTGCTCGGGTATCTATTACAATATCCGGAAACTTGATGAACTTAAATTTCATATCTTCAAACCCGTGCTCATAGGCCGTGGTGTAGGCCTTATGCCGCTCAGTCAATGTAACCAAAGCTTCTGGCGATAGTAATCGCTGCTCCACGATTCCTTTAGTAAAGGCGTAGAATGCGCCGTGCATGAGGCCGGTTATTTTAGCTAACTGGGGATGCACGCTAGATACTGATTGGGCAATCATATCGATCTGCACGGTTAGACTCATAAATGCATTAGACTTTGCATTGATCGCTTTTAGCTGCTCGGTTTGCTGTTGCGTAGGGTTTAGTTTAGTGCCGCCTGTGGCACGTTTGAGTTCAGCTATCGCGCCAGCTACCTGGTCTATCGTCTGATACATATCCTGATTAGTATCGGATAGCTTAGCGAATCCTTTACCATCTATAGCTTGGATAAATTCAGTGGTCAAAAACAGATCAGGGTCTTTTCGGCACAGATCACTTAAACGGTTAGTAATAGCGGCTACTACTTTTGTTTTAGCCTCCCACACCCCTTGTTGCGCATCATAGACTGCATCCGTAGTCACACCGCGTAGGTATTTTAAGGCGAGTTCCACAAATGCATTATCCGCCTCATCGTTTACAGTTACAGTTGGTTCCGCATCGTTTTTAATAGCGATGACTGCTGCTTTACAGTCACTGATAATATCGGTAACCCGGCGCTCCACTTCATCTAATAACACATCGATGTATTTACGGGAATCCGATTGAACCGACTCCATGCATTCATACACGAATCGATGAATACGTGAGGAACTTACTAAACTCAACACGTGATCATACAAACCAACTGAACTATAGCTAAATGCTCCGCCCGCTTTAGGGGGTTCTGTCGGTGCGCGTGTATGATTAGAACTACCGATGTCTATCGGATTCTTAGGTAAGTCATTCGGGTCTCTTACGTTATCCATAATGACGTTATCCATGGTTTTACGTATTAGCGTAATAGCTCCTGCATCAGCGGACGCTAAAGCAAACACCTCACCGATGAAGTCACGCTGTAAAGCAATGGTAGTTTTATAAATACGCAGATATCTATCGAACTGGTTTAACGTCTCGCTACGTTCTTTGGACTCGGCGGCACTAAATTTACTTTTTAGCCATGCTACGAATCGACGAATCTGTTTATCCAAATATTCAATGATCGCTTTGAATATAGCTACGGCTCGCTCACGGAGACCCTCTAACGTAAGTTGTAAATTTACTGTAGTAGGTTGTGCGGTGTACGACTCTATAGACAACGTGGGTATTGCTAACCCGTGTTTGGCTAAGGTAGTCGCTACCGTGCGGTCAATGTTGTTACGCCATACTAGCGTGTTGTAAATGGACTCTAAGGTTTCAGCTTGTTCTAAGAGCTGAATAACCTCTGTATAGTCTATAGCAGGTGATGTGCTAGACATTAGGCCTCCCTTAGGCGGGGTACCCCGCCTAGTGATTAAAGTAGTGTGTTAGCAGCACGTTCCAATACTCTAGCTTCCTTACGTAAGATAGCGGGTGCCGTTCCTTTACATACGTTCTGGTGAGCTATGATAAAGATTCCTATTAACGTACCGGTAATGCGCTCGCTTACTTTTAGGAACACACGTGCGGCACTGCGTATATTACGCATCATGACTGTCAACTTAGTCACCACGGCTAGGTAGTCCGTAAGTTCTTCTAACCCGGCCTTAAACTCAGGTGTGTTATTAGTGTTCTTACGAAGCGCTGCCAATGCTTTATCAGCCTGCTCCAATAAATGTAGCTCAGCTTTATGCTCCGTTAGTAAACTAAAGTAACTATCCATATTTACTTTAGTAAGCCACGATGCATCTAGCACGATCTCCGGGGTAGCAGCACGGGCAGCCGACAGTCGAGTATGTATATCGACCACCTCCCCCACAGCTGCTTTAAAGCCGCCTGTAGGTAAACCCGTGGGTCTATCTTTAATAGCGGTGTACATCTTCTCAGCGTAGGTTTTGAGTCTGGCTATGTCGCCAGTGTGGTCTAAGGGAGCATCAGGACTAGCTGCTAACTGCTGGATACTAGCCGTTAGTCGAGGGATAGCAATAGCTAGTTCAGCTGTCGTTAACTCGATAGCTGTACGAGTATGGAACTTACCATCGATAATATCCATCGTGAGTGCGTTGATTCGATTATTGGGTTCCGATGCCAACGCTTTGAATAACATATCCTGCACGGCATTAGGATGCGCCCCACGTACCGTTGGAAACTGTGGTGATAATTTACCTTTGGTATGGTAGATATCTACGGCTTCACTAATTGGTTTGAGACCACCGGCAGCCATCGCCTGATCTACTAACCGTAATGATAACTCCTGCCTCGCTACAAACGTTTTAAAAGTCTTAGCTAGGTTTGCTTTACGCGTGGATAGGTTGTCCTCATTAGACGTACCGCGTAGCCAACTGATAAGTCGTTTAAGCGTATTGCTTATAAACTCAATAATTGCACGGGCAGCTTTCTGGATAAGATCAGACATTGACTCTAGTGCGGGCTGTAAACCCACTTTAGAAGCATGCTGCGTATAGTCTGTTACACGTAGTGCCTCACAGCGTCCAATTGTATTGATAGTGGCAGCATCTCTACGACTAATGGTACCTGCATAAGTGATCTGGTTATGGATAGACTCTAATGCATCGGCCTGGCCTAGTAACGCTACGATAACTTCATCATCCATTTCTAGGGCGGCGATAGGATTCGTCTCAGCTACGGGTTCGAGTGATTCGTTAGAGTAGTACTTACTGATCTTCAGTTGTTTACGTAGTGACTCAATTAACTCACGAGCAGTGGTCAGCGTGGTAGTAGCATTCTGTAATACAGATACGATACGTTCACTGCGTTCGCGGATCATGATCATCGTAGAAGCAATCCGAGCGGTGGCACGCAGTTCATCCTTTACAATATCATAAAGGATGAATACTTTCTCGCGCTGTGAATCAATGCTGTGTTTATCTTTCATAGCACGTTCAAGTTCTTCTACGTATATACTGAGTCCTTCAATACCTTTTACGCCTTTACTGATGTAGTAATCCTCGTATTCAATCGCAGCTGTTACGGTATCTTTCAATACAGTCGTATATCGCTCGTCTACCAATAACGGGGATAGTAACTGTTTACCGGGTGCTTTCATTGGCGTAAATAACTGGGCTACTTTGCCATTAAAGTCATCTACGATAGGCGATACGCCGCGCGTGGTATCACCCGTGGTACTGGTGTATAGCCGCATCATGCCAATGTCTGCGGTGTACGTCGGTACTGGATCGAATTCGTGGTTGCGGATGAAGATGTTTTGTGTATCATACAGCATACGGGCATAGGCAGCAAGCTGCCCTAGATAGGCTATACGGTTTGGTGCTTCAGGCAATATAGCAGTTACCACGTTACGTAACTCGTCTTGTAGCTGTAAGTAATCGTCGGCTAGCAATATTGGGAAACAGCATTTATCCATCGCGTATGACAGGATGTCGTCACGATAGGTTTTTGAATGAAAAAAATAATCGCGGACGGCGTGGGTATCAGCTGTCCATTTACGCGCGTCTGCTTCTTCTAAGCCAATCTTAATAAGATGGTTATAGAGCTTTTTTAACTCATCGCGGGTTAAAGTAGTGGAGGTGTTTTGGGTTTCCTCAGCAGCGGCTTCACGGACTTCGCTAAACTGATCGTCGGCTTCAGTCGCTTCTTCTTTAGCATTTTGCATATCGCGGGCGTGATGTTTGTTTGCAGTACGTCCTCGAAACAACTTAACTAAAAAAGCGATCAGCGCGGCGAGTAACCCGCCTATGATACCTGCTTTTAAATACCCGATACGTTCTAAACTGATAGACTGGCGTACATCACTAGGGTCGATAGTAAAGGCAGTAGAGGGTATATCCCGTAACAACATACCAGGCTCTACGGACTCTAGAGCCACCATTGTGTCATGAGACATGCCGTGCTGTCTAATGCTGGTGGCTAACGCGCTTAGACGATCTAAGCGCTCTATATCGTTAGTGATGCCAGCCCACTGCGTGGCTAATGTATCCATGGTGCCGGCCTCTAGGTTAAATAGCAGTAGAGGTATCTAGTACCCCGTTCGATGATTTATCACGGATGTGTTCTGACACACGCGATACGATACGACCCCACTCGTTAAAATACGTCACTGTATCTTCACGTGTGAGTTCTTTACTAATTACTGACCGTACTGAGTCAGCGAATAAATCAGGCACTGCTGCGGCCAGTAATGGTAATGTATCTAAGTAAAGCTCAGGTGAGAACACCATCTCGTAGCGGAACTTATAGAACTTAAAGGTCAGATCCCGTGCTAAACGTGTGTCCACGACGAGCTGTTCGTTAAACTCATTAATAACATTACAGACCTGCTGATCAAACGACTGCTGGTAATGTGAATGCACTAAGTTTACAGGGCTTGACGGAATCGGTAGATTATAGGCCAAGGCACGGGCAATCGCCGTAGCGATAACTGTATTACGCTCACGGTCAGTTAACTGACTAGAGAACGACTGCATTAAGCTGCGAATGTGTGAAGCTAGTGTAACGATCGACATGGTTATACTCCGACTTTAAATTGACTGGCTTTAACGAACAGATCATTCGTTAATAAGGCTTCGATGGATTTCTGGATGTCCTGCTGACGTAAGTCTTTACGACCGCGTGGCGTAATCGTAGTAACCAAGTACTCGAATAGTCCACGTTTAAACTGGAGCTGGGTATCGAGTGATTTAATGACTTCGATATCCGCTAAATAAGCTTTGCGTTGTTCATCCGACAACTTAGGGTTCTTGAGGGCTTCTGTTAGCGTACGGCGCATTAAGACAATACGTTGCTCGCCGTTATCATAAGTGCGGTCTAATGGGTCGTATATGAGTAAGGCTAAGACAGTTACGAAGCCAAAGGTCGCGGCGGCAGTACCGGCTACAGCGGCCACCGTAGACGCACCAAACATCAACGCCCATCCGGCACCAATAGCCGTAACGTGTACTGCATCAATTACCTCTAACAATATATGTAGACTACGTGAACGATAACTAGCATCACCATCGTCTGAATACATCTTAAAGTTAGCTGTTGCTAAATGACGCCCGGCTCCAAACTTCATAGCGTATTGATCAGCGAGCTGCTCGCATGAACGGGTTTCGTAAGATGATATCCCCGACTCAGAACGAGCAGACATTGCTAGCTTACTGATAAAAATAGTTTCAGCACTAGTCTCGCGTTTACCTTTGGGTAGCTGTGCGATAGAACCTGGATCTTCGATATCGATACATAATGCTTTGGAAGCTTCTTTGATCACATCTGTACGAGCAGTTTGGTCTTCTAGCTCATACAGACCTTTAGCCATTGCAGCGATAATATTAGAGGTTCGAGATATCTTACCAAATACTTCGAAGTACGTAAATAGATGCCCTAGCTCATGTAATAAAATAGATACTACTTCTTCCGTGGTGTATCGCGTTTTATTATTAATGAGGCCACGATTTAGTGCTACAGTGGCTTCTACCTTACTATACACACCACTTACCCGACCAGTCTCGCGGTCGACTGTACCTCGCACAGTGCCGCCCGCGGCTTTAATTAAGGCTACGCCTTCAGAGTTACCGTACTCGCGTCTAAACGCATCCCAGAACGGATGGTTTTTATCGAGCTGCGGCAACATAACCCAGGCGTTAACGGACTCGCTAGGATCGATTTTAAAATCAATCAGCATACCGGTGTAGGCCATTACTGTAGCGACTAACCCTGACTCATTAATCGCTTTAGGTTTATAATCACCTTTGGTGCGTAAGTTACCAATGCATTCGCAGAGCGCTTTAAAGAAGGAATCCGATTGAAAACTAACGGACTCTAAGCCCGGTACGTAATATTTTTGCATGTTAGCCGTCTCTTGAAAAAGATTAATCACATAATAAACGGGTTTGTTGTCTTAAGATTTAACACGAGTATACTATGCTATAGTAAACCGATAGGTGAGGAATTAAAATGGCTGAAATCGTAGCGCCTAGGGCTGTCACGCCGGATGAAGTATTAGGATTAGAATGTAGACACGTAACATATTGTTTAGCACACGACGGGCGATCAGACTTACACGTCGCTAAGGAATACGTGCATCTAAAAGACGGTACGCGGTTCCCTAAAATGCGGTTATTCGAGAACTATAAACAACCCTTCTGGATTACCCGGGAAGGTTATCGTAACCACCAAGACAAAAAAGAATATGAGTCTGAAGATCGCTTACAGCGTTTCGAGTCACCTAAGTTTAAACTGGTCGATAGTATCTCTAGAGCGTTATACGGCAGACCGGCAGTTAATCCACGCTATAGACAGTTAGCTAAGTCTCCTTATATTTACGGCGCAGACATCGAGACGACTTCGTTAATCCGTAAGGACTACGAACAAAAATACCCTGACCTCTATAGTCCGTCTGCTACAGTAGCGGTATTAGATATCGAGACTGACGTAGTACGCGGTACTAGTGAAATTATTCTAATCACGTTAAGTTTTAAGGGCCGCGTCATTACGGCTATTAACACATCGTTCATCCCTAAGTCTAGCGATCCCATACGTAACTCCACATATATGTTAAACAAGCTTATGGCTGACGTAGTGGCCGAGCGTGGGTTAAACGTAGAGTTTGTAGTGTGTGATAGTGCCGGTGAATGCTGTGCTGCGGTATTTAAACGGGCGCATGAGTGGAAACCGGATTTCATTACGGTTTGGAATATTAACTTCGACTTACCTATCATTATATCTACGTTAACTAAGGAAGGCTATGATTTAGGTGAGGTGTTCAGTGATCCGATAGTACCTAAGCAATATCGTTACTTTAAATATAACGAAGGCAAACGTCAGAAGGTCACGCAGTCTGGTAAGATTATGCCGCTACACTGGGCTGATCGATGGCACACTATAGACTGTCCGGCAAGTTTCTATTTTATCGATGCCGCGTGTTTGTATAAACGTATTCGGGTAGCTAAAGGTATGGAGCCTAGTTATTCGTTAGATGCTATTTTAAATAAACACATAGGGATTGGTAAACTAGCGGTTCCAGAAGTAGCGCACTTAGATGGACTAGCATGGCACATCGAGATGCAGCGTAACTATCCTTTTGAGTACGTCGCGTATAACATCTTCGACTGTATTGGTGTAGAGTTACTGGATGAGAAAACGAATGACATCGCTAAGACGTTCCCGATTTTATGCGGTGATTCTGATTTCCGTAATTTCACCAGTAACCCTAGACGGATTGTAGATGACTTACATTACTATTACCGTAACATTAAATGCGTAGTAGCTACTACGGGTAGTGATATAGCGGATGACGACCTAGACCAGGGCGTTATTAGCATGAAGGAATGGATAATTACAATGCCTGCCCATTTAATGGATAATAACGGATTGGCGTTGATACGGGAGCTGCCTACAGTAAGGTCTTTAGTTTATATACATTTGGCTGATTAACAAATGTCATGTAACCTATGTTATGATCTTAATCATTTCACAGGTACTGTATGCATGGGGATTCGAATAAATATCTGCCGTACAGCGGCAGACGATATAGTGTCAATCAATACGGCGAGGTGTTAGATGCTAACGGTATGGCTGTGGCCAGCGCCGTAAAACACGGACATCTTGTAGTCGAAATAGAATGGCTGTTTGGTAAAAAAGAATATCAGGTAGGATTGTTAATATTGGCGGCTTACGCGATGCTTGATCTACCTGAGCATTTATGGATGGAGATAGAACCTCTATACAAAGATGAGAACATACTAAACACAACTCTTTCGAATCTCGTTTATCGTTTTCGTAACGGCCCGCTAGAGGTAGAATCGTACCCAGGGTACTTCTACATACCTTACTACACCAGATACGCTATTGATACTAATGGTATATTACTGAATGTTGAATCAGGTAAGACGTTAACATGGCATAAAACAAAGCCGTGTTTAAAACGTAACTCCACGGGCGGTTATAGCAGTGCGCGCGTAATGACCGGCGCCATAGGCCGGAGTTGTATGTTATTTAGGCATAAGGCACTTTGTCTTACGTTTAAGCCGTATAGTAGTAATGTGTTTTCTTTGATAGTAAACCATTTAGACGGTGATCCAAGAAATGATGATCTACTCAATATTGAGTGGTCAACTTATTCGGATAATAATAAACACGCGTATGCAATGGGTCTACGACCGAACGCTACACGAGCCGTATTATACAAAGATCTTACCACGGGCACGATAATAAGATATGGAAGTGTCTCGGCGTGTGCTCTAGCCTTAGGTATTAAAAACCCAGGGTTTATTAGCTACCGTGTGCAAAATAGCCAAGGTAAGGTTTTTGAAGACATGCGACTTTTCAAATATGATGATGGTACTGAGTGGCCTGTTATTAGTGAATCTGATATCCGACTCTGTCGTGCGGGCGTTGCCAGCGATATAATGGCACGGAACGTATATACGGGTGAGGTAGTCATATTCACGGGGTGTGTATCGGGTGAGCGAGTTACCGGGGTAAAGCATTCCACTATTGCGCGACATACGCGCGAGAACGAAGTTATACCTATTATGGGTTATAACTTTAGATATATGGAAGGTTGGGACGGGCAGTGGCCTGTACACACGGCCGAACATCTGCTAATTTACCGCAAGTATCCTGTAAACCCGCCTGACGGCGTCATCGTTACGGATCTGGAAACGAATACTCGTATCTTTTTTCTAAGCAGCGCCGAAGCCTCGGCTGAATACGGAATAAGATCAGGGTATATCGCATCACTCATCAGTGAAAAAGTTACTTATCGACAAAAGTATTTATTCGAATACTACAGGCTACGTGACAATCTAAGTCCACCACCGCTGTAAGGCGCTGGCTGTAACCTGATCTAATCGCTGGAAAAGGCTAAAGCTCGAATACCAAAACGGGGTGCGAAAGCACGTACGGTTATAGGTGACGAAAGTCAGAAAAAACAATCGAGATGTCCTACGCCGAGAGGCTAAGGGACGGTACAATGTCCAACCAGCAGCGAAGCTTTTCTGCGTTTACCCAATGCGTGAAGTAAGCTCAACGACTAACCCTTTAGCAAGGTGTAGGGGAGCAAGTGCCCTCGAAACGACAGGACCCGACCGTAACGTTATCCACGTAGACGAGGGTTTGATATAGTCTGAACGTTCAGAGAAATTCTGAAGCTTGGCAGGTAATGCTGCGGGTAGTACTAACGACACTACCGAACACATTTGATCGACATCGAAGGGACATACCCTAAAATTGAGGAGGTTGCTAATATATCTAAGGAATGTACGGTACGTGAGTTGATCTCTATCGAAGGGATGAACGAACATCAGCGTCGGACATTCGGTATTAACATGAGCGGGGGTGTCGTTAATGCTATCGAGCTGGGGGTTACTGGGTTTGGATTACCTACGCCGTCCCAATGGCTGGCTCTGTACGACGAATGGCTGTTAGCGGATACTGTAGACGAACCACAACCCAAAAAAGAAACGGCATAGTGGCTATAGGCTCTCCCATCGGGAGAGCCTATAGTGTATGCCGTCAACCGCGTACTGTATAGATATTACCTTCGATGATGGTAGATTTATCACCGATCCAAGCGGGTTTGACATAAATGCCATTCTCTACCCCGTACTTAGGATGATCACGATAGCGATCAGCCCGAAGTGTTTTGTAGTGACCACGGCGTGGATGAGCTCGCTTATGACCACCTTCAGTGGATGGCTCGCCTGCCTCGTATCGTGTAGGAAACTTATCTAAATAGATAATACTAGGTCCTTGTTTAGAGGTTAGTGTTGATTTCTTACTAAAGGCTAATCCTCGCTTAGCAGGTCTGACCTCTACGGCGTAGCGATCGGCTTGGTGGTTGTATTGGAAAAACAATAGTGTACTACAGATGAACCGTACGGCTAGTCCAGTAGCTACCTCACCGATAGTACGGCCATCGCCAGTTGATGAAGGCATCGTGTCGCTAGCACTGCATTTGAACGGTTTATCGTTGTATGCATTGATCCGTAGAACACCTGAATCATCCGCAGGTACTAGGGTAAAAAACCCGTCCTCTGTTTTATCCACGATAGTGATCTGATTAATTCCCCACACTAGGGATTTATCCAGTCTGATATGGACATAGTAATCTTTAAACAGCATAATTACGAATTCGTCAAACAACGGACAGGCTAGCTCAGCCTCTAGTACGTCTAGTGGATCAGCATCGCGATGCTGATAGTAAAATTCCTGCCAATCCGACCGTGGCTGACTGTGGTCAAAGTTACCGTCTGCATCAGTGGGCATTGGCGGGATGGTTACTAACGGTAAGCTTAGCCAGTATTGACCTTTGGCCGCTGACAGTTTACGGGTTTTCACCAGATGGTTGATTAACTCAATATCGGAACGTTTGCACATGTTAATAATATCTCAAAAATAATAGTAGTAATAAAGGGCTGCTCGGGGGTTATAACCCCCGAGCAGTGTACCTCAGGCAACGGCTAAATTAGTGCAGGGTAACCCCTCCATTATTACGCCGTTTCGTTTAATGATAACACGAACCACTGCATGCGCTGCATTAGCAGGTGCATACGTACGCCACCGACCGCCCGCATAAGCCACACACGGCGCTAATGACGGGTTTGGTCTAGACGATGTTGGTATGAACGAGACCGTTGTATTGCGATACTTAGCTAAATCTTGTCGTGTTGTCATTTTTTATCATCCTAGTCCAGTTTTTTATTAAAGAGGGCGATCAGAGTTGGACTTAGTGCTCTTCTCTATTAGGTAATATACATCTGTGATTATTTGGGATAGTGCCACTGACTAGCCGTTAAGCTAGTCAGTGTAGGTCTTAATACCCGGTGTAGTAATCTAACAACAACTGCTGATATCGTAACGTTGGTAACGTTTGGATAATGCTGCGCATGTTTAAACGGCGCAGCGCATCACGACGAGTACTAACGTCAGCGGTAACGATAAACAGATTAAGAATTGCTTCAAAACACATACGTGATTCTTTGGAGATCTTTAACAGCTCGAAAAACCGGGCACTATAACGATCAGCAAATGCAGCGTTGTTATGCTGTTTGATAAACCACGTGATGGCATCTAACGCTAAGCGATGTTCGCCATCAGGAGCGCCAATAGCCTTCAAGAAGGTGTTGTAAAGCTGTTGCTGGTACATACGGCCGGTAGCGGGATCAATCGAGGTTGTAGGCGCCATAGCTTCTACGTAGCGAGCCATGCTATCCACTACATCGATTAGTAACGGGCTAGCATCGACTTCATTAAAACCACGGTGACGTAACTTAATAAAATCGTATACAGTCTCGACTGTGGCTGCTACGGGCAGTGGATCAATAACTACGGTATCGATTACGGGTTCGGTCTCAGTCGCCGGCGGCTCTGTGGCTACCACGGATTCGGTGATAGGTTCTGACGCTGTTGGTTCAACTACCGTATCTTCGGTTACTGGTGTATCTACCGGCGCTGTTACATCAGGTGTAGGGGTAGCAGGCGGTTGTGTAACAGGTTTGTTGCCGGAATTACGAGTAGAGTTCTTAGACATAGTGTCCTCACTTAGGTTATTGCTGTTCGATAATCAAATTTAGCGGTACGTAACGCTTTGCCGTGCATAGCGCCCATGAACGTCGACATAAAGATACTACCAACGTCGGAAGCAGCGATGTGTAGACCAGTCGGGTTAGCGGCCAATAATTTACCTACGCATTTAGCACAGAACGAAGGCGCTGCCGTTCTACATAACATTGGGCTCCGTAGCTTAATAGATTTACCAATGAGTGCTTTGCTACTGGATACGTCTAAGGCTACGCCGTCCGTAGTCCATAGGCCGTCAAACGTAGTAAAGTTATCTGTCGTCACTACCCACGGTAACCCTTCGGTAGAACCGCAGTCATCTTCCACGACGCGTGTATTCTGGAATATACGATAGAAATACTTAACTGACTCACCGCCTAATGCTGTTTCATGTCCCCGGTTATAACTACCAGACCGTAGGTTGTTAACCATCGCTGGTAATTGTTCTAAGTCCCAGCCTTCTGATAAAGACTTCTTAATAGGGTCTACGCCATCTTTGGTATCGCCGAACCCTGTTTCCGCACCGACCATGATGAAGGCGCGCTTACGGGATACATCCACAGATTTGGCACTGAGTAAGAACCCTTCGCCCGGATCGCCTTTAAACCACTCACGATCCATCTGTGTCAATTCGGTCTCTATACGAGCTACGATAGCTGGGTCATGTAACTGACTACCATATTCTAACAGCAACTCATCACGCCGTTTTAATACCTCTGGGCTTACAGACATTGTCTTAGGACTGGCAGATGGTACGCATAGCTGTGTAAGGCCGGCTGCGGCTGAGACAGCCTCACAATATTTTAAGTACTCATCTACGTATATTTTAGCAGGGTCACGATTAGCGCCTGTTACTGGATCCGGGGTTAGCATCGAGGCTACTAAGGCTTCTATCTTACCCGCTTTTAGTTTACCGGTCATAAACGGGATTTTATCGCCGAACGGATAGACGAACAGCATACAGTTAAGTAACAGATTGCCGAGGTTGGTTTCTATAGTCTCTTTGACATTCGGTATGTCGTGTGGCTGGAGGGTAATTCTATCTTTCAGACTAAACAACGGTTGATCTTTGGTAGCGCCATCGATAACCGTTAGCGCATCCGGATCGTTAAGATCGATGGTATAGACTAATGGATCATTAGGCTGGTGTACTAACGCATACGGATATGCGGCGCCAATAGTCGTCGTATTACGTACCACACTGAATACCGATAAGATCCAGTCTTTGCGCTTATAGGCGCCCGCCTGCAACGCTTCGATTAGATACTGCCGTTTATCCATGGATCACCTCTCTCAATATAGGTTCTATAGCAATGTCTATAGCGGTTAAGAAATTAATATCACTATAGATAAGCGCTGCCTGTTGCTTGGCTACAGTATAGACATCGGCTAACGGGGTATCGCTCAGTAACGTAAACCCTACTAACTCGATAGCGGCTCTCTTAGCATCTGTCTGCTCCAATAACAACAATGGTACTTTATAGGCGTTGCGTAAAATATCTAGCGGGGTGCCTAATACGCGACCATCATCTGTTACTGCGGTTACTAATAGACTACTGGCATACCGTTCCATAAACGGAATTAGTTTAGCGACTTTGTTGTCAGCTACCTCGTACGGTGCCGACTCTACTGTAGCCTCTACGGACTCTAGCTGCTCTGTAAGCTTATCCAGTAATGCGGTGGATACCGAGAGTATTCCTTCAGAGAAATGCTCCCACGGCTTATTTAAAACGAATCCTAGTAACTCCATGAACCCGTCCATTTCGTTATCGGCACTGTCGATAATAGCTAGTAGTGTATGCGTGTCCTCGATGGACTGCATTACCAATAGTCCTTCTAATACCTCGGTCTTTAGTACGATAGATGCATCCATCATGACGGTATGGGCTTGGAGCATTGTATCTAAATCAATGTGTAAGCAGTTATCTATCGTATCTAGTATCTGCGACACGGGCTCTAAACCTTCAGCGTATTCTAAATACTGACTAACCTCTGTCCAGGCACGATGTGATCCATGCGCATCTAGTACGGTAAAGGCTGACATAATGGCTTCACGACGAGGTGGTACTACCCATTTATTAAGGCAGTTTTCTAGCTTATCAAACATAGGTTTTTACTCACTATAAAGAAGGTTATTTATTACACTGCTATTAGTATTATGAAGAGCTATAACCAATTTACACACTCGACTATACACAGTACAGGAATTAACCATGAAAAAGAATACCCCCGGACAAACCCCGACTGGTATGCGTAAGAAAACAGCAGAAGAGATTACTGCTGAAAACAGGGCACGTGACAGAGCTGCTGCGCAACAACGTAAAGCGGCTAAACCACAATTCAAATGGGGCGACTTAGATGCGTTCCATAAAGAATGTCAGCAGTTGTTTAGTGTAGTGGTGCCAGTCGTAGAAGCTATACGGTCAGAAGACACGCGTACTAAGCTAACAGCTAAAGGTTTAATAGATACATTTACAGGCATGGCTCGCGCATTTAGTAATGATATCCAATCATTTACGGCGCGGTTAGAGGATGTCCGTAATATGTATGTTGGTCGGGTAGTAACTGAAGACAACATGCAGGACGAGCTCATGCATGGCGTAGCAGTTAGTGAAGAATACCGTCAATGGATGGATTCTTTTAACACCGTTATTGTACATGGCACTGCCGCTGACATCAGCGGTCTTTTATTGGACTTGGAATAATCATGAATGAACATACACCCGATGCGCTAACACCTAATAGCGATACTGTATTAGCGCCCGCCGCAGCTACCGCACCTACCAGTGATACCGTCACTAGTGCGGCTCCACCAGCCTCGGAACCAGAAGCTACAGTACCCGAAGCTAACCTCCATGTAACAATGACCGATAGCCCTATTAGCGCCGCTAAACGGAAAGACGAATATCCGTTATACGTATATCGAATGTCTACGCCGCAGATTACGCAAGTGGCTCAACGCCACCCGTATAATAGCATTAACGAAGGTACACTACAAGGTGAATGGGGTCATGCGTTTATACAAGCTGCCAATGTCGCTATTCAGGATGGCGCATTCACAGCGAGTTTTGAACGACCAGGGTCCAAATGGCAACAAAACATCGAGTACGAAGGCCGTAAACTCGGCATGCGTAGACCCCGCGTAGTACAGAACCCTGGATTGTTAATGACTGGGGAAGCTGCTGTAGCTAAGTTCCAGTCTACTGTAAAAATGGGCGGGCTGTTAACGTTCCCGTTATGGGGTAGTGGTATTTGGGTCACAGTGCGTACGCCAGCTGACAGTAGCTTAAATATCCTAGATCAGTATATCTCTAGCCAGAAAATCAAGCTAGGTCGTGAATCCAATGGGCTGGTGTTTTCTAATCATAATGTTTACATGAACAGCTCACTCATGGATTTCTTAGTCGAGCACACAGTAAGTGCTAACATTAAAGACTTTGAACCTAATATGCTACGACATGTAATGCGTAGCTATGATTTTCCAGTTACCATGCATGGGTTAGCCTGTGCGATCTACACTAATGGCTACACGATCTCACAACCGTGCTTCGTAGACCCTACGGCCTGTACACATTTAACTAAAGAGCACGTGAACCTAACTAAGCTGGCGTGGGTGGATTCATCACAGTTAACGCCTACACAAATTAGACACATGGCTAATCCTGATAAGCTATACAGTATCGAAGAAATCATGGCGTATCAGCAAGAAGGGATTATTGCTGATGGACGTACGTTCGATATCCGTATGGATGAATACGATGATACTATCGTTACTAAGGTTGTATTAAAAGTACCTACCGTAGGTGAGCACATCAATGCTGGGATTGAATGGATCTCTAGTATCGTTAATACGACTGAACGCGCATTAGGTGATAAGTTCCTGAACGCTAAGAAAAAAGAAGAGTTCTTAAAGTCACAGGCTTTGTTAACCACACTACGCCAGTATAGTCCGTTTGTTAAACGGATTGTTAACGATGACGAATCCTACATGGAAGAACGTGCTGATGTTGAAAAAGCGTTAGATATCTTATCTGCTAATATGTACGCCGTAGGGCAGTTATTAGATGCCGTTGCTAAGTACATTGATGATACGGTTATTTCATTGATTGCGCTGCCGGCGTTTGCGTGCCCTAACTGTAAGAAGCCGTTAGTGAACCCAGACTCGACACATCCGCACTTAATCCCACTGGAGGTAAACCAACTTTTTTTTACCCTCGTGGCCCGCAAGCTATGGTTACTAAAGAGCGAGTAAGCTCGTTAATTGATCCTGATCCTATTAACGGACATGTCTTAAACCACATGTTCGGTAGTACGGTAGACCAAATGGAAATTATTAACAAACTCGTAGTAAATGGACGTAATCTTACTGGCATGGATGCTAAAATCTATTTACGGGAATCGTATTTAGAGGACTACGGTATTGCCATACTTGACGAGACCTTAAATCCTGAATGCTCACCACTAGCCTTAGTTGCTATGAACCCAAAAGAAGATCTACCCACCCTCGGTCCTATGTATCGACGCATGCATCAATATCGGTTGTTTAAAGTGTATGATCATTATAAACTTACGTTACTTGAGTTTATGGATTTACCTAGAGCAGTAATTGAGTATATGGTAGAGGAGCTTGGTGAGCTAGCGGCGAGTACACACCCCACACCGCCTACGTAAGTAGGCGCTAAGGAACACAATGACCATTATATATAAAGACGGGAATATATTTAATACGAGCTGCGCGGTCATCGTCTGTCCGGTTAACGTAGTAGGTATTATGGGTGCTGGCATGGCTTTAAAGGCTAAGCAGTTAGACCATAGTGCTTATCTGGCGTATAGACGCTGGTGTAGTAAACGTCAGGCGGATGAGGATCGTATTGCTACTGTAGATTTCATCAACGATAAATATCTGATGTTGTTTGTAACTAAATATCATTGGAGTGATCGCTCTAACCTAGTGGATTTAGAGGTTGAGCTACAGCGGTTTGCTAGACAGTATCGTAAAAATAAGCCAGGTAGTTTCGCGTTCCCTAAACTAGGATGCGGGTGCGGTGGCCTTAACTGGGTTGATGTACGTGCATTAATGCTTAAGTATTTAAAACCCTTGACTCATTTAACTATCGAAATTTACGGTGAACCAGATGGATCCGATGAATGATGAACTATGGGATCCGGATGACAACCTAGATCCCGATGATGACTAAAAAGAAAGGTTAGTATAGGTTAGTACTCCACCCCCACTAGGGAGTGGAGTACTATGCCGTCATTCATTATATCGATAAAAATCATCGATATTGTAGAGCTCTTGGATTAGTCCTATCATGCTATAGCAGCACCGGACATAGTGCGGATCTAGGTGTGGTGGAAATCGCGTATTGATCTCGAATCGCGGAGCCTCATGAGGCTCCGATATAAGCGTGATGATCCGTGTATATCCAACCGGAGGTGTGTAAGTGTACTGGGGTTGACCATCTACTATTTTAAGGGAGGCTATTAAGGTTTCATTAATAGCTAGGTATTTATCATGTAGGCTAGGATCAGCATACCGTACAGTGGGTTTAACCCATACGGTGCGTATAGGTGTAGCAACCGATGTATTCATTATAGTGCTCATGGTAGGTTCCAAAAAAGAGGGCTAGTTAGACTAGCCCTGGTAAGGTTAAAGATGTTGGAGGTGATCGACTACAGCCCACCAGCTCCCGAACCGCTGGATACCCAACTCCAGCGACCGGACTTCATATATCCTCGAGTCGCCATCGGCCGGGATCAACACCGTCCGCATTGAACCCTCGGCTGGTTTGTAAAACCAGTACTGCCGATTGTTCATATGCTTAACGGAGTTTGTCAGTAGCTTATCTACCAACACGTGTTCAGCCCGGCGTTTCCAGTCGGCACCGGCTTTAGCCGTGAACTCCGCTAACCACTCCTCATGCGTCTGTTTAGGGACGATAGGAGTAGCCAGAATAGACTCCAACGACGGCTTGCCGCCGCTACCACCACCACTGATGCAGCCGTTCACAGAGGCGCTAAATGCATCTAGCGCCGCCTCGTAGACACCACCTTCAGCTTTAGCGATTTCCGCTAAAGCCTTAAAGGATTCCTCACCTCGGCTCCATACACCACCATCATCACTAAAGCTATAGTACCAGTCATGGGCCATCAGTTTAGCGTAATACTCTTCTATTGAAATTTTCATAATAACATTACCTAACCCAGTTAAAGGAAGTTGAGTAAGATGGGTTTGATCTTGGCTCACTTAGGTAATATGTATCTGAGATTAAATGCGATCAACCCCATCGTCCACGCGTATTAGTTTAACGGTGTCGTTAAACATACACAGTTGATCTGCGTCGGGTACACGCAGTGACATACCACCACGGATACCATTAGGCTGCGTATGTTAAGAGTCGCCATTATGTAAAGCCTCCGGCGCTGGGATATCATCGTATAGTGCGTATAGGTTACCGTTTTGCGAGAATGCGCGCTCTAGATTACGGACGCCTTCATCTACCGCCCAGTTACACTCATCCATGACCGTGCTAGCTAATATATCATCCATGTATAATGCTTTAGCTACAAGATGTAGATCACGCGTGTCCCAATACAATGTAGCGCCCCGCGGGTAGTCTCCTGCCACTGGACAACCGTTTGGCATAACAGTCCAGTTATGGTCTAGACAGCCGTCTTGACCGGCTGTCTGCGCAACGTAAATAGCTTCACCGATCAGTGGGGTATATACTACATCTCCTTCACGTATAATGTAGATACCGTAATGCGGTTCTAAATACTCACCGTCACGCGTAACATGCGTGCGGTGGCTGTTCTGTGATGCGCTAATCACGTTTACGTTACAGAGACCTTGTACTCGTTCGATATAGAAATTCATGTTAATACTCGCTTAGTTAAAAATAGGGCACAGTAAAGGGAGCCTAGGCTCCCTTTACTGGTTATATTCCAAATACATCTGGAGTGGGTTCATCGTCAGGGTCTAGCACGTCATCCAGGTCATCATCCCGTATAGGTGCTATAGGTTCGTCCACGAACGTAAGGTATTCTTCACGTTCGGTTCGATCTAGCTTACCCTGCGTAATCAGATAGTTAACAAATACATTAGCTAGACGTACTATGGTTTCGTTATCGCCTGGACGGTCGTTCTCTTCGGCCTGACCTACAGCATCTAAGAACTCCTCCGCTTGATCACTGTCATCGTGTCTAGCTAATATAATCAATTCATGATTGGGGTGCATTGACTACTCCTGCGCTACAGTTTAAGACCTAGGTCTACGGTTTGGTGTGATAGTACTTTGCCTTTGAACTTTTCCTTTTTAGACAAATGGTATTTTACCTGCTGGGGTACGTCTAGGCATACGAAGTAAGAGAATATCGGTGTCATCTCAGGCCAACGTTTAGACTGACGTAGTCTACCCATGACCTGTAAGTTGGTTTCTGTTTTACCGATAGCGGTGGTAGACAAACAGTATTTCAAATCAGGAATGTCTACTGCTGTACCGGCGCTACCGATTGTGGATACGCAGATATCGGACTCCATGAGTTTATCATAGTCATCTTCGGCTGTGTATTTATTTACATTTAAGTCAGGGTATTTTAACTGAAGTTGTCCGGCTACGACTCCGCACATATCGACTGTAGCAGCAAACACGATTGCTTTCTGACCGGGTTCTTTCTTAGGGATGTAATATTCCTTTAAGGCCACATCAATCATATTGCCGTAAGACACCATCATGTCTTTATAACGCATAATGGATTTTTCAAAGTCTACATGCGAATACGATCCTCTACCACGTCTTAAGTATTTAACACGCTCTGGTTCTTTTAGCGTATAGGTTAATGCCTTTACAGCAATATACTTAATGTAGTTATCGGTTTTACCACGAGTCTCGGCGGGAAACATCCATTGATACATGCGGTTTGTAAAGGATGCATCTGATTCTAGGGTAGCACTGAGGTTTATCGTAGTAGGTACGTGTGAGTATAAGTCCTGTAGGAAATTAAAATGAAAATCTTGGTGTACTTCATCGATTAATCGAATACCGACACCGAGTAGCTCGTATAACTCGTGTGGGGCACATCCGTAGAAGAACGTATCTAAACACGTACGGCTATAGTGATCGTACATTAGTTGCAGTGTACGATTACTGATAATAATGATTTTGGGTAGCGGTAGCCCAGCTTTGGCGTGGGCTATTAATCCGCGTAGTTGTTTAGTACCCTGTACCACTAGAATGTCGGATTCATCTATATCCAACATCTTCTCACGTGGTTTCGTTAATGCATCTACCCATCGCTGGATATACATTGGGCGGATAACGATAGCGGTTCTATAGCCTAATTTAGACATGGCGTCTAGTGCACAGAAGGTTTTTCCTTGACCTGTCTGGAGCATTAATACCTTTGATTTCAAGGGCTTACATAAATGTTCTACTAGTGGGATCTGGTAGTCTCTGGCTTTGGCGTGGGGTAGTAAAGGCATCTCTACCCTTACCGGTTCATACATCGGATGATCTATTCGGTTTATAGTAGATTCATTATACCCTCTGGCTTTTATGAATAGCATGAAGTGGTCTAATGCATTACGATGGAACCGATAGTATTCGCGTTTAGGCGTAGATGCTGCGAATATACGTACTTGTTCGCGGGTTACCTCACCAGCCCAGCCTTTCACATACTGGTACTCAATAAACTCTCGGGCATACTCCGTAATCAGCCGCTGTCCTTCACGGGCAAAACCCGTGAGGACGAAGTGATGGGAGTATACATCCATCGTGAATGTATACATAAGGCTACCTTAATACCATATAGTCTAACGGGTGACGTGGGCGCACTTTTACCAAAAATGACTCTGCGGAGAATATCAGATCTTGTTGACCCTCATAAGCATAACCCGCGGTGAGTGAATGTAGTGACATAATTTGGTTGTAGCGCGCTGGTACCGCGTTAGCACGGTCTACGGGTAATCTGTAGTCTCGTTCTACCCGTGATCTCACTAAGGTCGCTAATATCACAATTTGCAGGTACGCAATATTAACGGATAAGCGCTGGCTAACTAAATCATGGAGCGCTATTAATGCAGCGAATGCTGTATCGTAGTTGGTAATAGATTTAGCACCTTTAGTACTACCTCCTTTGATAAAGCTCTCGATAGATTTCATAAAGTCTACCGTAGAGAAATGTTTTAGTGGCATCTGTATAAACGGTAAAGACATATCCCAATCGGTCATGTCAATAATGTACTCGTTACGATTGCCTATACTCCATCCGATCTCTTTGACGTAGGCTAAGAACTCACGTGACAGCGATCCTACACGCGCACCGTTAATTAGATCAACTACTACGCCTAACTCGGCATCACCTTCCATGTAAGTAAAGTCGGCTACGCTGACCTCGCTAATACGGAATGGACTGACCATACGAACATCTTCTACGACTAGGATATCAGTGAGGTTAGGAATTTCTTTTTCGTCTAACGCAATCGATAAAAGTCTACCCTTCATCTTAGGGTTAATATAGATACAGTTTTCGTCTGCACCTGTCGTGATATAGTGTTCGTTAGCTTCTGATACGCAGAGCTCATCTACGCCTGCACTGCCGGTGTAATGTTTATTGGATAGAATCAACTGCCCTACCGGACCTTGTAGTTGGGCTGCTGAGATATAGCCGATGTTAGTACCTTCGGGTACTGATAACGATAATTCACCAAAACATCGGGCACATACGGCATATGGATTACTGTGCTTACACGTTAACACACTACGGATCTTAATTGTCTTACCTAATAGATGCGTAGAGTGCTGTGTGATAGCGTGTTCTTGGTTAGTGGTCTCGTCGAAGTAATAGACGCCAGCCATGTCTAGTAATAGACGACGTGAACTTATCGTAGCGGGGAGATAGTCACGTGACCCGCAATCGCTCGGATGGATATGATGTATAGAAGCCGCTACTAGTTGCTCGCACCGGTTAAAATACTCAGTGTCCTGCATCGGACCTTTAGTAAACAACAACGACTGGCTAGCTTCACGAGAGACCTTCATTGCATCTTCGAGTTTACTAAAGCCTTCTGCATAACCGACGCGGATGGGCTCATGGAATATATAGGAGTCAATATCTGTAACAAACCCACGCGGGCCTACGCACTGTAATACTTGGTTCATCCGTACGGTACCTGCACGGATAGCTTTAGAGATGGCGTTAGAAGCTAACTCAGGCGCTGTTAGCAACACGCTACTAATGGCGTTGTTACAGATATCAATATCATATTTACTGACGTGTTCTAATGCCTGTAAATGATCGTTGGCTGATTTAATATCAGGGTGCATCATAACGTCTACGAAATCTAACGCACATGCTGAGGCAACATCTTCCTCTAGTTTGTACGTGAAGTCGTTGAAGATATTATTAAACACCATGAACGGGATACGGCACAGCGACTCCATATCAATCGGTTGTTGCTTTAGCTTATACTCATCCCAGCAGTCAAATACTGCGTGGGACAACAACTCGATGTGTGAGTTACCTGTATAACGACCCTGTAAGAAATGTCTTTTTAACAGCGGTGTTAACGGATAAGCCCGATGTACGTCCCAGATGTACGTAGAGAATATTAAGAACCGCACATCTGTAGTAATAATACCATCATCCATAACTACCGTAATGTTTTCTAGGTCAGGAAGATTCCAGATATCATCTACAGACCATGTTAATAATTCACGTGCGTTATACTGCATTTCGTTTACCCCGTGTGAAGCGGATGCCAGCACATTCTAATACGTGCCGTACGAGTGTAATGATTCGCCCGTTACCAGCGGGTATTTTATTACGATCAATAATGCGCTCTATATTAGTCGCGGTATCGCTACGTAAGATGGTTTCAGTGATGCTCCGATGGGCTACTGGATTATTGGCTTGATCTAGGATGTCTGCAACAATATCACCACCGCAGATTGCAGATACTAGACGGACTTCAGATTCGCCGAAGATACGTACCGGGTTATGTCGTCCGGGGGCTGCGTATTTATCAGCGTTAGTTAATTTAGCTGGGATACCGAAGTGCTGTAGCTTAGCACTAGATACGGCTTGCCATGAGTTACCTATTTTCTCTAATAGTAAGATGTACATACCACCGATCAGCACGTTGTTCTTAGTAGTGACTAATCGACCTGAGTTACCACGATACCGGATAGGGCCTAATGGCGCTGGGTAGCGATAACGTAATTGGTTAATAACCTCGATATATTTAACTGGGTTGTCAGGAGGTAGATAGAGATACATGCCATCACGGGCAACACATTCTAAATGTAGCTGGCGTTCGAATGTCGATGTGCGCTTCGATATAATATCGTACATCGCAGGGGCTAGTAACTTATAGAACCCCATCAAGTGATCCCACAGCTGATTAATTTTAGCAGCTGTGTTGGGGGTGGCGCGTAGATCGTATTCGATAGATAGTGCTAATGCACGACCTGATGAATTAATGTACTGCTCGTATGTACGGCCTGGGTTCATCCGCTTTACAGAGGAATCAAAATCCGTAATATAGTCCGCTACGTTACCGGTAGCATCGACAGGCATATCGGCCTTTGGTCTGACGCCGCAGACGATTCCTTTATCGCCGTTTAGCCCGGTGAACTTAAATCCAATAGTAGGGACAATATCATATTCGAACACAATGTCTACTAACCACTCATCGATTGGACGGCGTCCGTAGGATGGTGTTAGGTAAGGTTTTTCATGTGCTTTGGTAATAGCCTCGGCTCTGACGACTAGGTTCCCAAAAGCTGGACTTGTGACTAAGTTAACGCCACGCTGACCACGTAGCTTATAATACTCTTCCAGAATATTCTGATAGTAACTAATAGACCGACGATAATAATATCGGCACTGCTCATCCATACCTTGGGGTAAGTAGGTTTTATCACGGTTGCCTTTATAGACTATCACATCAATGATCTTAGCACCCGGTATAGCTTGTACGGGTGTATCGAAGAAATCTACGTTCCGTAACGCGCTGCGCGATAACAACGGTATAGTAACCATATCTTCGTAACTACGGGTAGCGAACAACAATCCATTATCGTGTACATACTCGCCAATGTCAGGGAACGGTTTATACTCGTCTGGCTTAGATGGATCGCCGTAGAGATTCACAGGGATCGCGTTTTTACCCCAACTCACCGTACGCGTACCATAACCTTTGGTTCTACAGCGTTGTGCAAATTCATCACTGATCTCAATACCGTCCTCGATTACGGTAGGGATCGACATAAAAGCAACTTGGGCTTCAATTCCCATTTTGTAATCACCATCGGGTGTTACGATAGGTGAGGTGGCTATGACTGTACCTTTTTCGAAGTACTCGTCTGGGAATAATCTGCTGGCATCGCTAGTCAACACGTAGTTGAAACCAAAATGCTGATGCATGTTATGGTAACTAGGTAGATGCAGTACACCTATTTCTTGATTATCTGTATCAGCGTTCTCGTAGATAATCGACGTAATAGGATTGTCTTTGATCCTTTCGTCCGCTGGAGTGCGCGGGTATTTACGTACGACTTTCTTAATGATTGCATTACACGGGAACTGTATGTTATGGTCATCTTTGGCATACTCGCGCTCAATGCCAGTAATTAATCTTTTTACTGTAGCGCCTTCCATGGGTAATGCCTGACCGATATGACTGCACAGCATGGCTAATCGTGCAGCACTGATCGAACGGACTAAAGGGTTAATAGCAACTACGCCTAAGTTTTCGCAGCTAAGGTCGTTTGGATATAACGTCATATGACTCTCCGTACATGATTACATGTTGATAATATATACTTGTTTTTAATTCGAGGTTATTCCGATGGCAACTCCATTACAACGAACCATGACTAATGATGGTCCTAGTATATTCTATACCGAGTCATTGCGCCATGAACTCGAAATGAATATCGATATATTAAAAGCAGGTAGGGACAGTTACTACATTAATGTAGAGCCTAATATCGCGTACAAATATGAATTTGATCTATACGGATTACTAGGGTACTATAAAGTGCCTATGCAGTACCACTGGATAACAGGACGTGTTAATGGCTTTACCTCACCGTCAGATTACACGGATAAAGTACTGCGAATACACGTACCGGATTTCTCAGTGATCGAACGTATTAAGACTACGCACACCACGATACAAAGAATGATTTAAAGTAATAAAAATACACTCTACGGGGAGAACCCGTAGAGTGTAGCCTATGCCCTAAATACCAAAGCGACTGCTAGTCTGCTGGGTTTGATAACCGCCACGGCCAGGATACACTGGATTATTTACCTGCGGCGCATGCGTAGCTATCGGTGCGGCTACTGTAACGTTACGACCATTGGTTAACGGATACGTTACTGTAGGCACTTGCTGCTGTATTGGCTGCGGGTACTGTGGGTATTGTTGTTGCGGATATTGCGGTTGGGGAGCATTGACTCCACGGCCTACCAGCGGTAACGTAGTCGGTACTGAGGTGTTGCGACTACCTACGATGTAACTCGTCCAGGACGCTACTTCATCTACCGGCGCGCTACTGCGTGCGGGTATAGGGGTTACTACTGCCGGTGCGGATGCTGCCGCTACTGGCGCTGCCCCAGCGCTGACCGCTGCTACGGATCCGCTGAGTGCCGCCGCTGCTACCACGCTACGGTTAACCATAGGCTGCGACGGCTTAGTGGCTACTGGCTCCTCGGCAGCAGCATTCGCTACTACCTCACCATCGTTCCCGGCCAACACAGGCAGCAGACCTTTATAGATAGTAAGATCTTTAATCTCACTAACCCAGTCTAACTTAACGTGGATGTCTTTGTAGCTAGGAATACGTCCACGGTATTCCCAAATCAGACTATTGAACCGGCGCATTGTTTTGGCGAATGTTAACATCAAACAGTGAAAGTTTGGTGCAACCACGCTGTTACTACCGCAGCTATACAGCTCAGCTGCGTTGGTATCTGGTGCTTCATCTAAGATATAACGTAGCAACTTTAGTAACACTGCTTTGTTTTTCTTTTTGATGGTTTTACCAAATACCTTATCATCCGTACGCTCTAGTTCAGCCAGTAACGGGAATGCAATAATTGCACCACGTTTATAGCCTACGCCGTCTAGGGTAGGCGCTCGTTTGATGTAGACGTTGACGATTCGGTTTTCACCGACGGCATCTACTAACTTCATGATAGTCATGAACTGCGTATGACAATCATCCGGAATATCCGGAATAATAGTAATGAAGTCTTTTTGATCCGGCGATAGTGCTGAATGTCGCGCAGTATCCATAGCGATACCAAGCATATGGTTCATCAGCTCGCCTAATGCGTAAGTAAGCTGTGTGTTGACTAATGCCCGTAGCTTACGGATAATAGCTGATTCGCCGCGAACACTGGACTCGCACAGCGGGTGAAATGCTACGCAAGCAGTACGATCCATAGTCTCCAGGATTTCACGGGTAGGCAACACCATACGCTTATCTTCGCAGATCAACGGGCCGGCATCACTGCCGTGACCGAAACGCAGATAGCCATCGGTCTGCGAGCAATTAAGACTGGTTAATATTTTCTCATATAAGGAAACGAGAGTTTGCTGATCCATGGTTGGCTCCAGTGGGTTGAATAGTAGTAATTAGCGGTTGAGGTTGATGACGCGGCTGTGTGTGACCATAGTCAATAATAGGTTGCTCGGAACCAATTGAGTTGGCTAAACAGCTAATATCGCTAGCTGCGTTTTGTACGACGCCGTAATCAGGCGTGATAACGGGCGCGAACATGCCGTCGCAGAACGTAGGGATAACGAAGTCGTAATTAGGACCGCCGTTATAGCTAATGGACATGCGTGTATCGCCTAAGATACTAGCGCGCATTGCTACACTAATTACTACTGCACCGCGGTACGTGATATCGGGAACTACTTCTTTGATTAACCGGTCGATAAACCGTAGGATGTACGGTTTAAGATCTACGTTACCGAAACTCAACGCTTTCTTAATATCGACGTCCACATGGTTATCATTCGTGTCGCTGGTAAACTCGAATGTGATATCCGTAATCATTAGGTTTAACATAATTCCTGGAATCATGTTAGATAACATCGTAGCTACGATAGTTTCCTGGGTAGGAGCATTAAGATCACTATACTGCCCGCGTGTGGCTTTGCTGGCTAATTCAGCTTGGCCGTAGGTAGGGATGTTCTTAATTATATCCAACTCAGGAAACAGTCGACACAACTCGCCATAGGTCACGTAGTTGTTGCCCATATACCCCGTATGAGCGCTGATATAACGAATGAACGCATCGTCACTGATGTAGGCTTCACGCGACATCTTACGCGCGGCATTCAGCACGTTATGGGCGTCTTGATTATACGGTTCATCACTAGCGCGCTGAGCAAACACGATAGAGTTCACCGCTTTCGTAAGGTAATCACTAGATACCGTATTCGTCCGATTAGATTTATTAATCGTAGTAACAGTAGTATTGGCACGCAGATCCTGCGCGTTTTGCTGCGGGTAATTAGCATCCGTTTGTAGGGCACTAACCAAATCCATAGGGCGCATTAACTCCATGCCGTTATTTTTAAACCCACTCTGATAGGCCGCAGGCATATAAGGCGTAGTGATGATGTGCGATGCATCGGCCATACTGGAACGCATGCCCGTACCAATTACTGAGTTGTCACGAATCTGACGTACTTTACTCGTGGAATTAATCATGAGTCGTAGATTAGGATCAATAGACAGGTTGTTACCTACGCCTAAGTAATCTGAATAGCCGCCTACGCACTCCATCGCATAATCACCTAATCCGGTGGTGATAGTGATTTCTAGTAAGAAACGTAAACGCTCAGTACCCCAGCCATTCACAATAGGTACTACGCCCATGGTTTCAGTAACCGGACGTAAGATGTTGCCAGCTAGACCCGCTAAGGTCAATGGCGTTAATTCAGTTTCATGACGAGTCATCTCCATATAGAGATTAGTCGTCTCATCGTTAATGTTCGTAGCGAACGGACGATAGTGCATATCATCGTAGCTACCGGTTCTGGCAAAAATGGCTTTTGTTATACGCAGCTGCTCGTTCATGGTGTTGGCTCTTTACGTTGGTTAATGAATACTACTAATGTAGCTAGGTTCTCAGCCAGAGTAGGTGATGGTTTTAGCCGGCGACTAGCATCTAGTGTAATACCAGTATGCTTTACTACGGCATCAATGTTAGTGGAATACCAATGATTAGTTAGTATGTTCTGCGCTAGCGTAATAATATCAGTATAAACTTGGCTTGGTTTTTTACCTCCATTAACATGGCTATTGAATACATACGGGTAGAAATAATTCAAACGCTCTATTAGCTCAGGTGGTACACGCATCTTAGCACCTAATGAGGCCATGTTGTGTTCATTAGGCTGCCGCCCTTCGCTAGTTACCCAAAGTGCTAGTTCATTAAACCCCCAATGTAGCAGCAGCGCTTGCGTAGCAGCTAATGCACAGAGTAGCGGTTCTTGATATAGTGACTGTACAGCACGAGGCGAGATAACATCTGCTAATACCCATTTCACCATATCCATGTGATGTTTGGTAATATTTAGACTGGACAGATGTTTAATGTTTTGCGCACACATCTGGATTAAGTGACTAGGTACTGTAGGATCTGTTTGCAGTACGTGGTTTTCGATATCACCAATAGCTACGTTAAACAACGTCGTGTCGCCACTACTAACGCGCTGTCTAGGGCGATAGGACTCTAGCATACTACCGCCGCCTTCATCGGCGTTGGATGCGTTGTCTTCAGGGTATTTCTCTTTGATACCACCGAACTTTTTGTTTAAATCATTTAACGTACTGGTTACGAATCCATAAATGTTCGTGATGATAGAACCTGATTCATCACTGGCATCGACTTCGCCTACAGACATACGTCTAACGGTTACAATAGCTAATAACCATTCTGGTATTTCACTACGGCCTAATCCAGCGATTACGGCAGCACTCGTGTCCGTCTCACGGGTAATGCTACATTCAATGTACCGGCGTAAGCGTTCTAACATTGGTGATAACACGATCGTAGATCGGTCTAATAAACGCATGGCAATGTATTCCTTATATAAGGAACCTGTACCTTGTTTGATTAAGCGGATGTACTCACCCCAGATTGGTACCATTGGCCGTAATGCCGTAGTAAGTAACACTAGTCCTTGGTAGTCTGCTACAAGGTAAGTGCGGTCTGGCATCGGATCATCTGGGTCATGTACTTTACGTAGGCCAGTAGCAGGATAAACCACCTTACCGTAAAGTCGTAACCATTGCTCTAGTTCACTGAGCGGCATTTCTATATAGAGAGCTTCCACGCTGGCTACGAGAGATGCCGTTAATGCTTTTAATGTCATTGCCTCTTCGATGGAGTTATAGTTGTCTAACGTGTTGCGAATGTTTTCGTAAATACGCCAGATACGGAGTCTACGGGCAGGTGTTAGATATGCCCAGTAGCTATTGATATCCCGGAATACGTCATCAACACCGCTATACCGCGTACGCTCAAATACTGAGACATTCCACGCAATACTAACACCGTCATCGGAATGTATTACGCAGGTGCCTTTATCGGTTTGTTCTATTCTCATAATGGTTCCAGTGGTTATACTACTATGATAATATATACCTTAACTCGTTTTAGTTCAAGGCACATCCTTAGAAGGAATACCGGACGTATCCGGTATTCCTTAGGGTTATGTCATTACACCAGCTAAAGACCTCACCGTCGTAGGTCTCGTCTAGAAAGGGAGCGAATCGTCGTCTAGATCGTTGTTGGAGCTGCGGTTATTTTGGTTACCGCCGCGGTTGTTATAGCCGCCGCCACCGGAATTACCATTACCGCCAGACCCGCCCTGCGGCGTAGCTTCTTTATGAGCATATTGATCCTGCGCTACGACCGGGTAGATATCGCGCATTGAATTAATAAACCCTTTTAAGGCAATAGTAGAGATTTCGGCTTCGCTAAAGGCTTCACCACGTCGAGAGATTTTGTGGTATTGATGCGCACTAAAATAGAAACAGATTTTAGGACGGCTAGAATCAGCAGATAACAAACTAATAAATGCACGACCTTCTTTATCGCGACCCACAGCTGTTTTAGACAACACCACTGCATCTTTAGCCCGTTTATTAGCACCGCGATCCCATGGGTGGTTTTCGTTCGTCATGCTGTATGATACATCGGGTTTAGTATCGTCAGCTACCGACTGTAATAAGTCTAACAACTGGTAGAGCGCTGTGGTGTTCATATCAGCTGTAATGCGGCCGCTGTCTTTATCGGACTCTACATTAGTCCACACGATGATGTGGGGATTGTTGTTGCCGTAGTAGAACTGCAACGTAGGTTTTTTCATCCCTTCGATGGGCGTTGCATAAAGCTTTAACTGCGGGTCATCCAGCAGGGTTTTAGGGCGTGGTTTAGGTTTAAAATCACTCATTAAAGATACTCCGGGTTAGTTACATCTAATAGGTATACGTTGTAAAAAATGATCAGAGATACAATTTTCTGACCATTACCATTAACAGTGGTTCATGCGCTAACTGGATTGACTGCATAATACGATCGCGGGTAGTGGCTGAATGCCATTTATACTGCTTCGCTATAGCTAATACTTTATCACGTATATCTTTAGGGTACGGTTTAAATAGATTACCGTGGTCCCCAAATAGTTGAACCGTCATTTTATCGAACGGTATGATCGTGAGGTCTTTGCCATTATACAGTTTTGAGTTCCAGCGGTGCCTTAATTTAACAGCACCTGTATGCGATTCTAATAAACCTAACTCAGTAGTTTGTCTTACGTTGAGCAGATCTACCGGGTAATGACTTAATAACAAAGTAGCCTTACCCGGATGTGTAATATTAACATCGTAACGTGTGAGCATAGACTGATCTTTACCCAATATTTGAAACACACGATCGATGCTAGTATTTTCTAATAGCGCGTACATCTTTTGTTTTTCTGTGTTAACCTCTTTGAAATAAGCAAATGGAAAGAACCCTGTAAGACTGTTGTAAGTACAGGCATAAAAGTGTACGTTAATACGACCTTTAGAATACTGCGTTACAATGTTCTGTATTATAGTCATCTCTTCTATTAATGCAGCGCCATACTCACCAGGCTGTAGTGCGTTGTTATCCGTAGCTGTCAGTGACCCTACCAAATTACGGAACAACGTACGGACATTAATGAACAGATCCGTGTATTGAGGCCATACCGGTTTTGGATCCGGACGATCTACTATTATACCGAATAGTCCTTCAATCGCTAGGCTCGTAGCGATTGATAACGGGAACTGTGACTTAGTGCGCTCCTCTAGTCGTTGGGCACTATTCATTTAGAACCTCTAATAACAGCCGCTGGCAGCGCTGTGCCAGTGCTGGATGTTTTAACTCTATGCGGCCGATCAGCAACTGAGCTATGTTACCTGCGTTAATCTGAGTACCTTTAGCGCGGGTAGATACTTTATCAATAACATCTGTGCTATCGGTCTCCGTGTTACGGCCTGTTTCTTTAATAGACCAATCTATACTAGGGTAACGGTTAATATAATGCGGTAGCATAGCTACTACAGCATCACCGCGTTTACACTTAATACGGACGTGACTATCTTTAGGTAGTCTAGCTAAGGCTGCCTCCAATAGATCATTAACGCCGTGTTCGTCTAACCCGGTGCAGTCGTAGGTTTTATACAACACAGCGTATTCATTTTCAATAAACTGGATAACGTGCTGACCATGTAATCGATCAATACGAATACGCAGATGTCCTTTGGGGGCTTCTTCGCCATGGTGGAGTCTGTCTAATGAACCACTGGCTAGTATACGTTCGTACTGACTAAAGAAATGAATGTGTCCTACGATGATTACGTAGTTACATATGCTCAAAAATGCATTAGGGTCGTGGAGTTGTAACCGGTTATGTAAATGCTCAGGCATCTGATGGGGAAATGCGCCATGCATAATGACTATATCGACTTTACTCAATTGATGTTCGTGTAGCTTGGCCTGTACGTCAGACCATACCTCACGCGTGGTAGCACGCCATTCATCAGGTATATATAACACCTGTAAATCTAGGCGTTCGATATATTCAATACTGAGTACATCCACGTACCGAACATCTGCTTCTATCTCATTTATCTCGTTGAGATGCGTGAACAGTTTGGACTGCCGCCAGTCGTGTGATGGCGTACCTTCTAAAACTCGTAATACTATATCGTGTTTCTTACAAAGTCTTAAGAAACCTGTAATGAAACGACGGATCTCGTAAACTTGTTCTTCAGGTAGCTCTAGCCGTCTATCGAAGAAATCGCCGGGTATGAAAATAATATCTAACTCGGCGGTAGCATGGCAGTCTGGGAAATAATGTCTTAATACACCCAGTATATGCCCGGTTGGGGTTTTTGGGTGTGCCAAGTGTACATCTGAGAAACTAGCTAGGTTAATATAGTTACAGGTCTTCGTACCCATCATAAATAGCCTGTGCTGGTTTAGGTTCAGCGTTATTGGAAGTCTGCCGACCTAAGGGTATTAGTGGCATTCCGTACCGCTTAAAGATATCATTCAGTCGCAGCGCAATAGATACATTGATTGGCGGTGGCGGTGGCAACCGATTCAGCAAATGATCGCGGAAATGTGCTTCGCCTAGATTTTCATGCACATCAGATTTTAGTTTAGACTGGGTCACCACGTCGTTAATGTTAATGGTACTCGGCAAGTTACCCAGTGTATCATTACGTGTTAGCAGCGGCGGTACGGTGAACAGATATGTTTTGTTATTATAGACGGCGACTTCAGCGAATGGGCTGCGGGCAATTTCTACCCAGTCTGCGATCGGTAGTTTTTCAGTGGAACCAGGGCGATAGGCGAATAGAGGTAAGTATCGTTTAAATACTGATTCCTGTATTTCTACAGGCGCTAAGCCTAGTATGGTGTCAACAGCATCATCGTATTCCATTTGCATGATACATACCTCATTAAAAGGGCGCGGCAGTACCGACAATTAAACTAGGTCGTAAGTGAAACTCTTGTCCTACTTTTAAGGCAGTGTTAGTATAACCTAGCCGCGAGATCATATACTGCGCTAGACCACATTCATTAGGCGTCGCTTCAACGCCACCTGAGAACACAACGATTTCTAAACCGTTTTCATTAAACTCTACTACGCGGACTAACATATCCGTTGGCTCCGGCTCACCTGGAAACGGATCTGCTTGCATAGTGACTAATGCTGCTATCGTATTTTTCATAATGTGTTAAACCTTTATAGTTCAGAGAGAGGTAATTTGATTAATAACTTTGTTATTAACCGACAACAATCTACCTAGACTGTGCCTTACACCATCTTCCATTACGGTAACATCTAACTTAATAGAGTATTCGGATTCAGACTCTACGCCCCCTACGATGACTGGGTCAATGGTCACTGTAATACTACATCCATCGAACCATGCGCTGTACAACGTATTAAGCGCTCTATCTATCTCACCCCTCAAAAAAAGAAAGTTGCCGATATAGGATTGGATAATATACGGCAAAGACTGGATTAAACCCGCGTGTGTATTAGACTGCGAGTAGTCGCTGGTTAGAAAATAAGCGAGTAGTCGTTCTGCTTTCTCGCCAACATCTTCTACCCATCCGGCTGTATCTAGACTGGGCACTGCCATTACCATAATGTAACTCCGGTATTTATAATTTTACTCCGCCCTAAAACGGAGTAAATATTGAAGGTTATTGGAACTGTACGGAACCGTACTTAGCAACTATTAACTCCGCTATACCGCATCCGTTTTGAAATCTAAACGGATAACTATCAGGGTTGAACTTACACAATTTACCGATTATACGCATACGTTTATTAAACGGTAGCTGCACTCGGTCGGCGGTATCGTACAACGTTACTGCGCCCATAGGAGCGTCACTATCGGTGCGGTAAATGCCTTGGAGTAGGAGTTCATCCGAGGCGTATTCTTTGCCATCGCGCAGTATTACTTCAATTGGCATATTAATTACTCAGTAGTGGTGGTGCGTGTTATTTTACGGCGCTTAGATAAGGGCGCTAAAATACCCGTTAGGTCATCAGGTGTAACATCTAAACAACCGTACGGCCATCCACCGCGTACTACGCCTGCTTCATCCACAGGATATTCGGTACGGCTTTTGCGTGTGTGTAATATTACACATACTAAACTCGTGAGTTTCAGTTTTTCTAACTGTTCTAAAGTCCAGTTGATTAAACGCGTATCTTCAGTAGCTATCCATAACGATACATTAGGATTCTGCTGACGGTTACTAAGCCATTCATCGAATATTGATTTGAGTTCGGTGTAACCTACCTGGACTCCTTTACGTTCAGGGTAATAGCACTCATGATAAGTTGCCGGTATACTACGGCATTTAAAAGGGGCTGTAACGCCTGTCGGTATAAAGTGTCCTGTATGTATGCAAACTGGAGTGATCATGGTAATGGTCTCTGGTGTAGACAGGCTACCTAGGTAGCCTGTCTGGTTTATAGTTGGCTGTTGAATTTACTAGTAGGATCATCTCCATAGGCTTTGATATGCTCACGGAGTTTGCACCAGCTACTGTGGATATCTGCTTGTTCGGCTAGATATAGTTTACTATCGCCTTCACGTAACTCATCGTAATACGTAGTAGCGCCTAGCGGTTGTTTATCGTCTTTACGGAACCACACGCCGTGCGTAGCTCGGCGATAGTCGTAATGTGTTTCAGCAATATGCGTAGGATCCACATCCACGTAGGACTCGCTATAGCCGTCGCATTGCTGCGCGTGATACATCTTACGTATCGTAGGCTCAGCCATATTCCAGCGTTGCATGGTTAGTGGGGCTTGTTGAAAGTCACCGATACTGTTCAGTGGTTTGATTGCATCGGTTTGCCATAGGTGTGCTACCTTACGGGCGGCTGCCCTGGCTATCCGTACAGCATCACTGTCATTATATCGTTTATAGATAGTGCTGACTGATTCGCTAAACCGTTGTGCTGCTACGGATAAGCGATTAGGTTGACGATGTTGCTGGTGTTCTGTTAAAAATGCGATGGTGTTAGGATGCGGTCTGCCAAACGCTAGCGCATCGAATTCGTCATCGCCGCCATATACGAAGGCGCTCATATTAGTCTCCGTCTGTTATCTACCTTTGTGTAGCCATTCCGCTATGGTTGATACCACTGGGCCCGGCATAGTTAAATAGCGCGATATTCGCCGTGGTGCATCTAAATCGAGGGCAAACAAATGCGGCTCTAGTCGCGATAGTCTGCGGTAAGTATAGTTATCTAAGATTAACATTAGATTCATCTCATCGCCATCGTAATCGGCGTTACACGCCTTTAGGGTCAGCACACTAAAACCAATGGTGTTGTCTTTTGGATCCGTTTTGATTTTAGTAATAAACAGTAGCATACAGGAGCCACGGTTTAGTGATGGGTTACGTTGGAACAAACACGGCAGCTTGCCTTTAGGAGCTTCACGTATTAAAGTAGTCATCACTTCATCTAATATTGGATGGTACTTTAATGCGTAATCACGGCATAAGTTATTGATCACGGTACTGGTCATACGGTACGGCGGTTTCAGCAACTTACTAGCAATATGTAATTTCAATAACTGGATTGCTAACGACCATGGTAAATGTAATTCGTCATAGCTATGGTGTTTAGACAACGAACTAATGACCGCCCGCCCGGTAAACATCAACGAACCGCCAAACACGTGTTTACGGAACACCCCGGGTTTACCACCTAGCGTATCACCCGCAAATGTAAAGTAATATTGGGCTAGTGTTTTGATCGCTGTAACGGCATTGGCTTGTGTGCGGTTAGAGGATAAGGGTATCGTAGCGGTTTCGATTGCAATGATTGTGCGGATGGCATCAAACGCTAATGTAATCGTATCATCGATGTAAGTGGAGTTACCGGAGTCTTCTACGACGAACCCTACTTTACTAGGTACTGGTAGGAACTGCGGGAATATATAGTTTCTATTTTCACTAATCCACGTCTGTATATCGTTACCTTTTGGGCCGAAGTCTTTCACGATCTTTAGGCGATAGATTAACTCAACGATTGTATCGAAGTTTTCGTAGAAGTGATTAATGCCCCGTGGTATACCATGGTCGATAAAACGCTGTAGTTTAGGCATCAGCTTACCCATGGTCTTAGGGTTAGTTTGATACAGTGGGTTGGTTAACCACTCTAATAAATTAAACGCAGGGAATGACCATGCATCTGATAATATTAGCCATGCCGTAGGGGTGATCAGTCGGGCAATACCACGCGGTGCTTGAATCCATAATAAGGACTCTAATGCCTTTTCGGTTACGTAGGTACACGTAGTGTTACAGTTGGTGCATAACTTATCTAAATAGCGACCACCAGCTAATATACCGCAGTCACACGTCGGGATAACGTTTAAACTATCCCCTTCATATCGGCTATATAGTAACTGGTTAAGTTCCTCTTTACCTTTGAGCGTGGTAATATCTAAAAAGTTAGCAATTACGGGTTGGAACGTTAAGGATTCGTACAGTGCGTCGTGATCTACGCATTCCTGATAGACGCCGTCGTGCTCCGTAGGAGTTTGATTGAACATAGTCGATACCTATAAAAAAGGGTAAAAAAAGAGTAGTGGCAATGCCACTACTCTTTTAGATTAACGACCGTGTCGATTAACGACGTGCACCCTGCCAGCGGAGATTGTTACCAATACCATTGTTGGTTTGTTGACGCGGCGAGCTGAAGCGGAATGCATCAACTGCTAATTGGCTGTTGAAACCGCGACGACCGCTTAAACGATCGCTACCACGACGTTGTTGCATCGTAGTATCTTGCGCTAAGTTAACCGGTTGGATAACAAAGTTGCAATCGTTAAGGCCTTTACACAACGCACCCAAGAACTCGTTGTTGAACTCGATAATAAACGCACTGCCTTTAAGCTCATACTGACGCTCTAAGACGCGGTCTAACATATCGAGGTGTTTCTTGTAACGTACTTCCATTGGGTTAGAGCGGTTGTTTTGGAATGTGTCGTATTCCGTTACCCATTCTAAGTCGGTTTCACCGAATAGGTTTAACAACTCTAAGTAGCCAATTTCAGTTAAGCTGCGACGCACGTTGGCTGCACCATCAGTGAAATAACCTAGTGGTACACGTGTGTCTTCGTTAAACGCAATTTCCAACGAACCATCCCAATATTTACCGAAGTTGTTATTGGTTAAACGGTTAGCGGCATTGATAATAGTCTGCTTCGCGTTGGCGTCTTTATTAGCTGCCATGAAGAAGATACTGTCTAACCAGCTCATCTCACCACACTCTTCGATCTGCATGCGGAAATACAACTCATCACGCACGTTGGCAGTTAACAGCGATGCAAATGCTTTGTCATCGAACTGCGGTGAAGCCGTATCGATTTTAACGCCGCGTTGGCCACCCACCAAATGAAGCTGCTCGTAGCAAATACCAGCTAAGTCACGGACATTGACGTTACCTAAGCGACGGCCAATACGTGGTTTAAACGGTGTAGCCCAGGCATGGTTAGTGGAGAGGATAGTACCCGTGTGAATTGCGGTTAAACGCAACTCTAAGGTTTCTGCACCAATTTCGCTGGCCATTTTAGTGAACGTAGCAACAGGACCGTAGTTACGTGTGTCTTGTATTTGGTTCGGCCCGGCTTGTTCAGCTTGGATGTATTGCAAATCAATCGCAATATCCACCGTAGTGATAGGCACTTCACTACGGTTGAACACGTCACCTTGGTTTGCTACTTGACCCGTCGTAGCTACCGATAGATCAGAACGCACCGGAATACCTGCTGCTTCAACCACTGGATAGCTTTCGATACGCGCAATAACTTTGTCGTTCTTTTCAAACATACCGACATTGAAAATATCGCGGATTTGGAACCCGGTCAAACAATCCATCATGTACGCACAGGCTTCGGCTGCATATGCAAATGCGCGCTGGATACGAGCATCGTCATCAGGCAACACTTCGGAGTGCAACACACTACCACCAGCACTACGTACATCGGCACCTGGGTATTGTGATTGGATCAACGAGATCATTTTGGTTTCAAAGCCGTTGTTAAAGCAATCGGATGCAGTAGATGGAATTTCTACAGGCTGATTACCGAATGTTAGAGTACGAGCTGGGATGCGTGGATTAGATGCTGCTAAGATAATAGCATGTGCCATTACCATTGGTGCGCCTGTGCTAGTGTCCATTTTACAGCTGACGATAATCGCGGATACTTTGGTGTTCTGTACTGCGAGATCGAATTCTGTTAAACGGTACTCACCGCGTTCTTCCATTGGACGCTTAAATGCATCCATATAACGCTTAACTACTTCAGCGGTCAATGAACGATTGGCCGCACCGCGGAATGCTTGAGCAATCCCTAATAGACCGAGCGGTTGACGCTCTTGTGGTTGTGTTGGTGGTAAGCCACCGACAGGAGGCATGCTAGTAGTAGAACCTGTAGAACTAGTGGTATTAGTAGGCTTGTTAACGGCCATGTGACTCTCCAGTGAGTTAAAGTAGACAGCTTATTTTAGATGATAGCTGTCAGGTAAATAATGTATAGCTAAAATACGTTTCAATCCAAACGGAACATATAGCTCTATGTAAAAGAACAAACGGTTTTACCCGTTTGCGCTTATCTGTCTACATAATATCTATTGTAGTAAAATTATACTACTTTACTAATGCCTTTACGTCGTTTAACCCATTACGTAAACGATCGCCGCGTTCTAAGTGACGAGCTGATCTAGCTACATCATTTAAGGCACGGGCATCCACAGCATGTCCGTAACAGTATTTCATTTCAGCTGTGAGCATGTCAATAGCTGCGGTAAGTGCTTTGGCTCCTTGTGCATTATGGTGTTTAATATTAGCGATTGCTTTATGGGCTTCGTCTACCGAGGAAACATCTAATTGTTTTAGCAGCGCTTTAATGGCGCTTTGCATTGACTTAGATGCCTCTACAGCAGCACCGCCCGATGAGACAGTTACGCTGCCTCTAGCCCAAGTTACTGATTCCACACGCTCGCGCGTAAAACGCACATTAACAGGTATAGAAAACTCATTATCACTAGGCTCGGCTTTCGTAGGGATAATGGCGTACAAGTCGCGGATCATTGATTCGGGTAGCGTTAAGTTCATTACATCCGTTTTACATGGAAGAACCGGCGGATATAACTTAGTGTGGGCTACCTGGAGTTGCTTACGTAGCTCTTCAATCATATCCGATACATCACACAACTGTCCACCGCCGTGCTCATCCGTAAACGCTTTAACAGTATCGGCTAGCTGACGACCTTCCATTAAGATCGTAACAGCGTGTTCTAATGACTCGAATGGGCCAGTGGCTAAGAACTCCGTTACGTGACGATCAGTGGTCAGTAGCTTCATGATACGTTCATGTGCTAACTCGAAACTACGCACCTTGTGACGCAGTAGGAAATCAGTACCCTCTACATACGCATCGACCAGCTGTTTAAGGCGAGTCAGTACATTATCACCTTTGGTTAACCCTAGGATCTTACGTACTTCTAATAACGTGTTATGCGCTGCTGTGCCAACGGGTACGCTAACGCCAAAAGTAATACCCGCGTGTGACTGTGGGGTTTTAGGGTCTACCAGTGACTCGACCAATGCATTATCTATCTCCGTTTGTGTGGGTAATAATGGCTGCACTATAGCCTCTAACTGCCGTGTGGTGTTAGCCTTCATTTTAAGATCATTGATCGTAAATAAAGCGTCACGTAACGTAGAATGTCCTGATTTACCTAGGAACGCAATAACTTCATTGGCTACTATAGCTAATAATGCATTACGGGCCACCGATACCGTAGGAGCAGCCAGAATCTTAACTAACGTATCCAGATTTAAATTAGGTACAGCTGAAGGAGCTTTGGATAAATGAGTACCCGGTACGCTATCATAGAACGGTGATCCAGGTGCAATATAAAGACCTTCATTCAATGTATCGCTATCCGCCCATGTAATATACTGTTTAGCTAACGAATCTAAATCAGCACAGCCTGTGGCTTCTAACAACTTACCTATAGTCGCAGACTGCGACTTATACTGGTTATGCTCTTTACACAACTGCTTAACGTCAGTGCAACCTGTGTAGGATAACAGCTCTGTTAAGGATTTAGCTGACGCTTGGCTTAGCTTATAGGTAGCAGCAATAGCCGCAGACACGCGAGCTGTATGCGCTTTAAAGGCACTGATCAGCTCCATTGTGTTGGTGCATTCAGTAGCTGTCAGCAAATGTTCTAGCAACATACTGTTTTCTTTTAGCTGGTCTAACTCGGCGTCCACCGGTGCCCAAGCTGAACGTTGTAACTGCTGGATACTAGCTAAACACTTAGTTGAGTCACTTAGACCCAAGGCGCTTTTCAATTGATTAAGGATCTTACGATCTGATTGTAGCTCTTTAACTGTATCTAACATGGTTGATGTAGAACTACCTAAGGCTTCCCATAAACCGGATAGCTGTGTAGCCTGTGCAGTAGCGATCATTTTAAGATGACGGGCTTCATGGATCAGCGTATCCATGCTGTCAGTTTCGTGGATAGTGTGAAGCTCTGCAATAGACCGATGCATTGCATCATACTCTGATTTGAGCTGCGCCACATAGACTTCGAGTTCTGCTAAAGAATCGCAGCCGTATGTTTTCGACATATTGGCTACAAATTGTTTGAGTTGCTGGTTCATGGTAATCTCCGATTGGTTTATAGTGAGAGCTATAGTCTCGGTTAAATAATATATACGTGTATTTTAGTTCAATACACGTGCGGGTTAAATGCGCCAACTAATCCAGCGGTAAGCGCTAGATGCGCTGAGGCTATACGCTGACGGGCTTTATATTCGTCAGACTCTTCTAAGCGCTTTTGGTAAATAGCCCGTAACGCGGCTAGTTTATTATCGCGTACGATAGCGG